>Ga0068859_100000656_pt1 | contig 34618 bp, 32 predicted proteins | sample KBSSwiS22_FD_66585 | JGI IMG/M metagenome (GOLD analysis project Ga0068859, IMG submission 66585) | Switchgrass rhizosphere microbial communities from Kellogg Biological Station, Michigan, USA - KBS Switchgrass S2-2 | ecosystem: Host-associated > Plants > Roots > Rhizosphere > Soil ... | reverse complement strand
CATCCGATCGATGGCGGTCTTGGCCTGATACCAGCTGTCCGCAATCACGGCGACGCCACCGCTGAAGACGCGGCCGCGCGTGCAGGACGGATCGGGAATCGGAAACTGAACGGCGCCGCGGACGCCGGGCATCGTGCGGATGGCCTCGAAGTCGTAGCGTTTGATGTCGCCGCCATACACCGGACACGCTTTGACGGCGGCCCACTTCATCCCCGGCAGGCGAACGTCGATCCCGTAGACCGTCTGCCCGGTCACCTTGAGCGGTACGTCGAGGTTCTTCCGCTCGGTGCCCATCAGCGTCCACTGATCGGGTGACTTGATGCGGATCGTCTCGGGATGCGGGTGCGGCATCTGCGCCGCCCGCTCGGCGACGCGCCCGTAGGTCGTCGTGCGTCCGCTCGGCCCGTGCCTGATGACGCTGTCTTTGGCGCTCAGCTCCGCGACCGGTACGTTCCACAGACCCGCGGCCGCGAGCAGCAGACGCTCGCGCGCTTCGGCCCCGGCAAGCTGCAGGTAGTACCTGCCGTCCTTGACCGACGACGCCGCATTTGTCCGCATGCGTCGATAGAGACTGTCGGGAATGCCGGACACGCCGGTGGGATTACGGTCGGCGAATGTCGGCTCACCGCCGCTCGTTGGATCGGTTGCGCCGTTGCCCGGCACCTTCAGCGTCCACTCGGGCGCCTTCTCGCGCGCGTCCCGGTTGGCCGAGGCGTACTGGGGACGGACCTTCGTCCAGTCGCACTGGAGTTCCTCGGCGATCATCATCGCGTTCGACGTCCACACGCCCTGACCGAGCTCGGTCTGCGCGATTCGGATCGTCACCGTCTCGTCGGGCGCGACGACAATCCAGGCGTTGACCTCGGGAGTGGCCGGGTCCTCGTACCAAACCGCGCCGGACGGCTTTGCAGCCGGCGCCTGCGCCTGGGTCTTGTCCGGCACCCAGAAGCCGAGGACGAAGGCGCCGTGCGCGGCGGCGACGGTGGCCAGGAACTCGCGACGACTGACATCGCTGCTCATGTCACTTCCTCATCAAGTCGGCCGCGAGATGAATGGCTTGCCTGACCCGGTGATAGGTGCCGCACCGGCAGGCGTTGGTCACGCGGGCATCGATCTCGCCGTCGGTAGGACGCGGGCGGTCGTGCAGAAGCGCAAGTGCCGCCATGATCATCCCCGACTGACAATAGCCGCACTGCGGCGCATCGAATTCCTTCCAGGCCATTTGAATCGGATGCGAGCCGTCGGGCGACACGCCCTCGATGGTCAGGATCGGTTTGCCGACGGCCGTCGAGGCGGGCACGCTGCAGGAGCGGATGGCGCGGCCGTCAACGTGCACCGTGCAGGCGCCGCACTGGCCGATGCCGCAGCTGAATTTCGTGCCTGTCAGGCCGATGTGATCGCGTATGACCCACAGCAGCGGCGTCTGTGGATCGGCATCGACGCGATGCACGCTCCCGTTGACGGTCAGGTCGAATGCCATGCTGCGTCCTCCGCGTCCCGAATTGTAGCGGGTGGCGACCGGGGCCTGAGCCACTTTTTCGACAGTTGGCGCGTTAAGGCGCATGCGATACCTGCTCCTTCTGTCCTGCGTGATCGTGATCCTGCTTCCCAGCACCCCGAGCGCACAGTTCGGCGCGATCAAGAAGAAGATTGGCGAAGCGGCAAAGAAGGCCGGCGAGCCCACTGACAGCACGCCCAAACCGGCCGAGGGCACGCCCCCACCGAAAGCGCCGGCGACAACGGCGCCATCGAACGAACCCAACGTGATCCCCATTACCGACACCTCGCTGACGGCGTTGGAGCGTGGCCTGCAGACCGAGATCACGCTTCGCGCGGCGTACAAAAAGGAGTTGGAGGATCAGGCCGCGCGAGCCAAGCAGTACGAGGCGTGCTCGAACCAGGCCAACACGTCGCCGGAGATGATGGCGGTCGTGCAGAAGTCCGCGAGCGCATACGACAACGTGAAGACACAGGACGACATGATCAAGGTAGCCGCACGGATTGCAGCCGAACACGATGCGGTGGTCGCGAGCAAGTGCGGCCAGGCTCCCCCCAAACCGGCGGCGACCGACGACAGGCTTACCGACATCATGCGCAAAGCGGCGGCCGACGCCGGCCCGATTCAGTGAGCGACTGGAGGTCGAGATGAAGAGACTGGTGTTTGCGATTCTCTCCGCCGCCGCCATCGCCCTCGCGCTGCCGCACCCGTCGCACGCGCAAGCGGTCAAGGGGATGACCCTCGATCAGTACATGCTGATGCAGGAGAGAGTGGACGCGTTCTGCAGCTTTTATGCAGACCAGGTTGCCGGAAACAAGCCGTGGCCGTCGGCCAGCGCAGGCGTGCGGATCCCGACTGGCGGTGGGCTCGCCTACGTGTTCTCTCCGACTGAGGTGCAAGCGCTCATCAAGCATTGCCGCAACTTGATGGAGTTGATGCGAAAGGCGAAGCAGTGACATCGCCCGCCGCGCTGCTCCTCGCAGTGGGAGTCGCGTGGCACAGCAGCCAGCCTGGCATCACGTGGAGCGAATCACGTTTCTCCACAGAGGGCCTGCTGTCGTCGGTCAACGTCATCGTCGTGCGCATCGATCCGCGCGCGCTGAATCTGCGGTTGGAGCGCGCCACCGCGGACTATGGGCTGCGGGCGACGTGGACCATCGATCGCATGCCGTCGGATGCGATAGCGGCGTTCAATGCAGGTCAATTCATCGGCGGTATCCCGTGGGGCTGGCTCGTCGTCGATGGCATCGAACAGAAGGCGCCAGGCATCGGACGTCTGGCGATGTCGTTTGTGATCGATCGCAAGGGGCGCGCCCAGCTGGTCACGCCAGCCGAACTGCCTGCCGTTCGGGAGCAGGCACAGTTCGCGTTTCAGTCGTATCCGATGCTTCTGACGGGCGGCGGTCAAATGCCCGGGGAGCTGCTCACACCCGGGCGCGGAATCGATCTCGCGCATCGGGATTCGCGGCTGGCCATCGGCATCACAAGCAACGGCGAAGTCATCGTCGCACTCACTCGGTTTGCGATTGCCGGCGACGTCGCGGGCAGCCTGCCGTGGGGACCGACCGTTCCCGAAATGGCGCTCTTCATGCGCAGGCTTGGCGCCGATCGCGCGATGATGCTCGACGGCGGCATCTCGTCGCAGCTTGCGGTTCGGGGCGCCGACGGCGTCCCCAGGCGATGGGCCAACTGGCGTCCCGTACCGCTGGCGGTTATCGCGAGTCGCCGCCCCCGCTAGTCCTTTGATTCCGGCGTTGCGCCAGGATCTGAGGAGCGCGAGTGCCGCCATTATCATCCTCGACTGACAGCAGCCGCACCGCGGCGCGTATCGAATTCCTTCTAGGCCATCTGCACCGCGCGCAAAGAAGATGCTGGCCAGGAGCGGCTTGGTGTATAAGGACGGCCGGACGTGTCAAGGAGGGGAAGCAGATGAAGCGGTTCGCTCTCTTCGCACTACCACTTGGTGTCCTCGTCACGGGAATCGTGTCGCCGCCAGGCGCCGCTCAGGGCCAAGGCAAGAACGACGTCCTCAGCCTGAGCCTCGTCGGCATTGCGGTCAGCGATTACGCGAAGTCTCAGGCGTTCTACGAGCGCGTCATGGGATTTCCGGTCGCCTTCAAGTTCTCGAGTCAGGACGGCACGCGAACGAACACGTTTTTTCAGATGAGCCGCAATTCGTTCCTGGAAATGCAGCAGGCCACCGCGGACGTCCGACCTGGCCTCACCCATGCGCATTTCGTCGTCGGCAATCTGAGTGCCACGCTCGCGAGACTGCGCCAGGCGGGCCTGCCGACGGCGCCGCAGAATGGCCGGCCCGCGAACGCCGTCACTGACGCGGGCTACTCGCAAAACATCTTCGTGAAGAACGCGAACGTGTACGATCCGAATGGCATCAGGCTGGAGCTGAACGAACTCGTTCCCGAATCCCTGATGAAGAAATCGGCGGAGTCGTGGACTGCCGCTCAGGACGCGAAAGGCCTGACGCTGAGTGTGGTTGGCGTCGCGGCGAACGACCTGCCAGCGTCGGCGAAGTTCTATCAGAGTGTCATCGGGTTTCGCGTCGCGTTCACGTTCGGCAGCACAGATCCCCAGCGGATGAATTTCTACTACCAGAGCAGCCGCGACACTTTCCTCGAGCTGCAGCCGGCGGGAACGAATCTATCTGCCGGACTGACGCACTTCCACTTACTGACGCGCGACCTCGATGGCACGATCGCTCGGCTCCGCCAGGCTGGTCTCGCAGCGGCCGCTGGTAACGCACCCGGTACGATCGGCCAGGCGGTAACTGTTTCTCCAGGAGCCCACGTCAAGAACGTCAACGTCTTCGATCCCGATGGCACTCGGCTCGAGCTGAATGAGTACACCCCGGAGTCGCTGCCAAAGAAGGCTGTCGACTCGTGGCAGTGACCGCGTGAAGAAGTAATGAGGAGGCACACCGTGCGTAACTCCATCCTGACTTCAATGGCTGCGGTGCTGGCGCTGCTCGCCGCCTATGTCGTCGACCCATCTGCTCAAGAGGGTCAGCGCGTCAGCGGGGGATTCATCTCCGAGGGCATCCCGAAGATGCTGAACCCACCCGGCCCCGCGCCGAAACGCGACCTGTCCGGCGCGTGGGTAGGACCCGGCACCAGCAACAAGCCCGATCCCGTGCCGCCGATGACGCCCGCGGGCGAAGCGATCTTCAAGCAGCGCAAGGCGTACAGCACCGCCTCGAATCTCGGAGGCAGCAAGGACGGCGCTCCTGGAGAATCGAACGACCCGTACATCACCTGCGACCCGCTCGGCTTCCCACGCAGCGTCCTCACGTACGCGGTCACCAACCGGGGCGGAGTGCTCTTCGGCTCCGCGCCGAACCGCATCCTCATTGCGTACGAGCAGCAGCGCGCTTGGCGTGAGATCTGGATGGATGGCCGCGCGCTGCCGAAAGCAGTCGACGTAAAGGGCGCTCCCGAATCGCGCTACTACGGATATTCAGTCGGCCGCTGGGAGAACGACACGACGCTCGTCATCGACACGACGGGGATGGACGAACGCCCGTGGCTAGATACCGTGGGGCATCCGCGCAGCTCGATGGCGCACATTCAGGAGCGTTACAGGCGTGTCGATCAATACAACATCCAGCTGACCGTCACGGTGGACGACCCGATGTTCTATACGAAGCCGTGGACGTTCATGCGTGCGAACCTCTACTGGATGAAGGCGCAGGAGTTTCCCGAGACGCTCTGCGTCCCGTCGGAAGCGCTGGAGTATCGCGACACGCTGACCAAGCCGTCCGGAATCCAGGTCGTCCCGTAGCAGGATTCACTTCATCGCGTTGAACCTGCATGTCCTGAAGTCCACATCGTCAGTCGTTGAGTAATCGACCTGAGCGACGAGCACTGTGTCTTCATAGTGCCCGTCCATCAGGAGCACTCCACGCGTGTCCGAAACGATGTTCAGCCCTTCTCTTCCCCAGGTCCACCGCGCGCGCTGTTCACCGACACCGTTGCTGTAGCTCACCGACGAGATCCCCCGGTCGCCAAGAACAAACGCCTGGATGAAGCAATCGTTCGCGCGCCACGCGCCGCGCGCATTCTCTTGAGCGGCGGCCGCCGGGAACGCGACGGCCCCCAACAGCACGGAACAGATGAACAACGCTCTCGGCACTGCCTACGCAGGCCGATGCGCGCGCATGAACGAATGAATCTGGCGCACCGCCAGCGGGATTCGCTCCTTGGGTTCTTTCCACGGAAACATACTCACTTCGGCCTTGGGCGCGAGCATCGCGCATTCCATGGCGACGGCATACGGGTGTGCCGGGACGTCGTCCGGCATGATCAGGACCGGGTTCTGGCAACCTCGCACAAAATCGCGTGTCACCGTGAACACGAAGTCAGGATTGGTCTCGAACATCCGGGTGACGAACTGATCAGTCGTCTGTAACGAGATTTCCGGGCGCTTCGCGATCAACGTTGCACCCCAGTTCGCCCAGAACGAGCCCTGATACTTCCGATCGCGCATCTCAGGACGCCAGCCCACGGGCTGCGCCACCACGGCTGCGGCAATCCGATTCGGAGCGCGCTTCAGCAGATTCCAGATGAAGGGACCGCCAATGCAGAAGCCCATGACCATGAACCTGTCGATGCCCAGATGGTCCATCAGCCCAATCTGATCGTCGGCATAGGATTCCCACGGCCGATCGACTTCGACCGGACCAGTTGATTGGCCGCTCGGGGCGTTGCGCAGGTCGGCCGTAATACAGCGGTATTCCCCCTTGAACTCCTCGATCGCGTTGAAAGGCGGGTTGCCAGTGAAGAAGCCGATGGTGGCGTTCAGTCCGCCGCCGGGAAGCAGCAACAGCGGAAACCCGGAACCGGCCTCCTCGTAGTAGATGCGAACCGGCCCTCGTTCGTAGAACTTTCCGGAGTTGCCCGCCTGTTGAGCAAACAGCCGCGGCATGGCGGCCGCTGCCGCAGCCGCAATCCCCGCGGTCAGTATGGTGCGTCTGGTCGAATCCATAAATCAGCGCCCTCCGTGCCTGCCGATAATAATTGCAGTTCGATCCGCATCCTAGTCGTCTCGCCGCTGGTGTATGGTCGGTTCAATCAATGACGCTGGGTGACTTCGAAGCCTCGCTACGCGGCGGCATCCCGCCAGCCAACGTTTCTGCGCTTGCGCAAGCCCTATGGTATGAACGCCGCGGCGACTGGACGCGTGCGCATGAAATCACTCAGGACATCGACACCGACGATGCCTCCTGGGTGCACGCATACCTGCATCGGCGTGAAGGCGACCTGGCGAACGCGCGTTACTGGTACCGTCACGCGGGGCGGGCGCCGGCGATCGGCAGCCTCGATGACGAATGGCGTACCATCGTCGAGACCTTGTTGGCCGGCGAAGCATGCTCGTAAGCCGTTCCGCCAGGCACGCGATCATCGCCTGCCTGGGTATCGGTTTGGCCGTTGTCGTCCTCCTGCATAGCCAGATTCGCCACCTTGATTACGTTCCGGATCTGGGCGACCCGCTCTTCTCCACATGGCGGATCGCCTGGGTCCACCATCAGCTCGTGAGCGACCCGCGACACTTGTTCGACGCGAACATCTTTTACCCTGAGCGCCTGACGCTGACGTTTTCCGACCCCGTCATCCTGCCGGCGCTGACGGCGTCACCGCTTCTCATCGGCGGTATGCACCCCGTCATCGCCTACAACCTGCTGCTCATTTCCGGATTCTGGTTTTCAGGATTCGCGGTTTATCTGCTCGTGCGTCACCTGACAGGTTCGTCTCGAGCGGCGTTTGTGGCCGGATTGACTTACGCTTGCTGCGCGTACCGCGTCGATCATTTCAGTCACCTGGAGCTCCAGATGACTCAGTGGATGCCGCTTGCCCTGCTGGCGCTCCATCGATTCGTGACGACGCGACAATGGCCGTACGCGATTGCAGCCGCGCTTGCTGTCGTCGCACAGCTGTACTCGTCGATGTACTACGCTGTGTTCTTCGTCGTGTACGCGGCAGTCATTGGTGTTGGTCTCTGGATTGTTCATCGACCGCCTTGGAAACTCCTCGTTCCGCTGGCGATCAGCGCGGCGATTGCGGCGCTCCTTGCTCTTCCGCTCGAGCGCGCATTCACTGCTGCCCAGTCGGTGAAGGGTGAGCGTCCACTCTATGAGATTGCGCTCTACAGCGCCGTGCCGTCCGATTACCTGCGCACCACGCCGCTCAGCCTGATGTGGCGCAACCGCCTTCGTCCGCCGCAGGCCGAGCGCTCACTGTTTCCAGGCGCGGCGCCGGTCGCACTTGCCGCGGTCGGCATAGCACCACCCTTCGCCGCAATGCCGATGGTGTACGCGGCGGCCCTGGCTGTCTCCTTCGACGGATCGCTCGGGCTGAACGGAGTCTCATTCCCGTACTTGCGCCGTTGGCTCGGCCCGTTCCGCAATTTGCGTTCGCCCGCTCGTTTTGGTGCATTGGTTAGCCTCACTCTGTCGATACTGTCTGGATTTGGAGCCACACGAGTGCTGACCTGGCGTCGCTCCGTGATCTATCAACGAATCGCGTTCGCTGGACTGGTTGCGATCGTGATGATTGACGCCTGGCCGGTGCTGACGTTACGACCGGTGTGGAAGGAACCGCCACCCATCTATGGCGCGATCGCACATCTGCCGCGTCCGGTGCTTGCTGAACTTCCAATTCCCGCGGACGAGACGCTGAACACGCCCTATATGTATTTCTCTCTCTCGCATTGGGCGCCGATGGTCAACGGTTACAGCGGGTACATTCCGGCTTCCTACAAACAACTGCGTTCAGACATGGCGGGCTTTCCCAACGACGATGGCATCGACGCGCTTCGTCGCCGCGGCGTCACTCACGTGACCGTCAACTGTGGCTTGGATTTCCCGGGCTGCGGGGAGTTGTTGGCCACCACGAAAGCGGCACGGAGGCTGCGGCTGATCGCGAACGCGACCTGGTTGGGACAACCGGTTCAACTGTACGAATTGTTGCCGCCGTAGCTCAGCTCACGCGTGCGTGCTCGTTTGGAAGCCGTTTCGGGTGTGTAGATTCCTTAATTTCGACCCGATCGAAAACTGAATCGACCCACCTGCGGCATCCAGTGGCGCAAGTCCCGAAGCGTGAGGGCGGGATCGGGTACAGCCTCCGTATATGCTTTGAGCGCAGCCTCCACGTACGCACTTTCTCCCGGCACTGCCAGACCCTTGACCTGCACTGCGAAAGACTGAACCTTGTCATTGTCGGTGCCGTTGCCAAGTGCCCGCATGACGGCAAGCGAACTGTGTGGCGCACCGGTGACAAGCGCGAGCACCGTCGCGGCTGCGCGGTACTCGCCTTTATTGCCGCCATTCAGCACGAACGTCTCGCGCTCGAGCGCATCGATCGATCCTTTGAGAATGCGATAGGTGTTGACGAAGCGCTTCAAGCGGCGCGGTGATTTTCCTACCGCACCGGCAAGGCTGAGGATGAACGCGCGCTCGGCTGGTTCGATCACGAGTGCTTCGGCTTTCGTCCTGCTGACGGCGGGCCCCACGATCGCCGGTTTCGTTGGAGACGACGGTGGCGCTAGTGAGTTCGTCGTACCGGCATTCGCGGGAGTCGAATCGTGAGTGGTGCTTTCGACCTCCTCCCGTTCCCGTGCGCGCGGCAGCAGCTCGGCAATCATGTTGCGACTGGCCTGCTCGTCCATGGGTGGCAGCCAGAACGGAATCTGAAAGATCTTCTCGAGATAATCGAGCGCCGTCGCGCCGTCATCATCGACCGGTACGGCGTTGGGACCGTCGTGCTTATCGTCACCTTCGTATCGGCCAGCGGCCAGGTGACGCGGGTACCGTTCGGCGAGCGACTTGGCCGCCCACCGCACGTCAACGCCCACCACGACGACGAAGAGCTCGAAACCGAGAAGCAGATGGATCGCCTCGAGAACCGCGACTACCTGTTCGGAGGGACAACGATCGAGATCGTCGATGTACAACACGATGCGATCGATCGGCAGCTGGCCATCGATTGCCGGCTGCGTCTGCCCGCGCATGTCCTTCATCAGCGTCGTCAGCGTTTGAAAGTCCTTCCGAATGGCGTCGATGATGCCGAGATATTGTTCGTAGTCACGGCCGGTAATTCGCTGCTCCACCAGCTTGGCGATGCGGTTCAATGAGCCGGCTTCCTTCACCTGATTTTCCGCGCGCTGAACTTCGGCATCGGCGGCAGCGAGCGTTGCTTCCGCATCCTTCAGAGCGGCGCTCGCCCGCGCCGCCTCCTGTTCGGCGGCTTCGACGCCCTTCATGTGTGCCGCCCGCGTCTCCTCCAGCTTGTGATCGAGCTCGGTGCGAAGCGCATCGACCTCGTCGAGGCCGCGCGATACGGTGCTCAAGTGCTTCTTGGCCCATGTGGTCACCAACCCGACCAGCGTCAGCGACTCCGCGACGGCCGCCGAGAACGCCGGCCAGGTCGCGCCAATCTGGTCACGATAGTGAATCGCGACATACCCGCCGATGCCGAGGACAACGGCCGACGCCGCAGCCAACGCCAGGATTTCAGTCCACTCGACAGGGGCGCGCGCCAACCACCGGACGGCCGATTCGGACCGGCGCATCGTCAGTTGGGCCTGATTGATGAAATCCATCACGTCAGCCCCGGTCTTTTCACCCTCAGCGGCGAGCTTTCCACAGTCGTCCACGTGCATGTAGCTCTTCGCGAGCGTGACGGCATTCTGAAAGCGCTCGTTTGTGAGCACGGTGCTGCGGACCGAGGCGATGACGTCGGTCGTCCGGACCTTCGTCACGGCTGCTGCCTTGCTAGCCGCGTCGGCGCGCGCATCGACGACGCGCTGGGCACTTGTCTTGCGTTCCGTTTGCGCGCGTCTGACGGATTCCTGCGCCTCCTTCCGAGCCACCTTTGCGGTCTCGAGCTGATTGAGCACCGTTTCCATCAGCTCCGAGTCGTCGTTGTCGCCGACGAGCGCGGTGCGTAGTCCCCGGAAAATTGTCTGAACGAGACTCGCCCACAAGTCGTGCTCGGCGTAGTGCCAGGCGTTGAACCGAATCGGGACAACCCGACGACAGAAAAGGCGCTTGCCGTCAGGCCCGGTCGTGTCGATGCCGCACAGTTCCTGCGTGGCGTTGTTCATCAGCCGCATGAAATAGCTCTTACCCGATCCCCAATCACCGAACACACCGATTGACAGCGGCGGCTCAACGGCGTTGGCGGCGACGACGACCGCGAACGCGGTCGCAAAACGCGACACATCGAGCTTGTCATCGCCGCGCTCCGCCTGGTCGGTGTTGAAGCCGGCCATCAGTGGCGGAGTCGTACCCACCAGATGGAACCGCCACTGGATCCCGTCGTCATCCACGAAACGTCGGGTGAATTCGCTCAGAAGCTTGATGCGCAGCAGCGGCAGACTGACGCCAGCCGTCACGAGCTGGCGGTTCGCGGTCGAGTCCGGCGCGATGATCAGCGAGGCAATCAGGTGTCGAACGCCAATCACCTCCGTGCGGGTGGTCCCAAATGCAAGCGTCCGTGCCCGATCCAGAATGTTCTTGAATCCCTGCGTGGCGCCGGTGGAACTACCTTTCTCACCAAATTGCGACGGCTCAGCGATCTGAAGGGGCTCGGTGGTCTTGAACCGCTCCCCCACCAATTCGGCGAACGATACGCATTCGCGAATGCTTTGCGCCGACGCCAGGATCTTGAGCAGGTCTTCCGATGTCATCCATGACGGCGAAGCGGCGGTTGCCCGCCTTTCGGCCGTCCGGATGATGGCAACGGCGTCAGGCTCGAAGAAGTAACCGCCTAAAACAGTGCCGGGGACAATCTGTGAGGCAGCGTCGGCCGCAAGGTAGGTTCCGAGCACTGGCGCCCAGGCAGGAAGAGAATCCGGAAATTCTTTGGCGACGAACTCGGCGAACGCCTTTCGCCACTGTTCCGGCTCGAATCCCCATTCGACGTGCAGTTGTCGATTGTGGCCGGGCGGGTTGCGGAAGAAATACGCCGCGGCGACGTGGTGGGTCCCTATCGGTTCCGATCGTGGCAAGCCAGACTCGGTCGCGATGGATCGAGCATCACGCAGCACCGTGCGGGCTGAAATGCTGAACTGATCTGCCCTCTCCGAGAACGGCGCTCCGGTGTCAACCTTTGCTACGACGTCAGCTTTTTCCGCGCCCGTTAAATTGCGTTGTCGATAGACGTCCTGGAGTCGTGCGCCGCGAAGGGGCTGCTGCTCGTTCAGCCACGCCGCCGTTTGGTCATCATTCCAGAACAATCCGATCAGGAGCGAGGTGTAACTGACATTCACCTGGTCCTTGCTGATGTCGCCGATGTGGGCGGCTATCAGCAACGTCTTGTTGAGGACGCGATCGGCGGTGAGCCCCAACTCGGTGGGTGCGGTAATAGAAGTGAGAGTGGCCATCGTTTACCCGTTGCGAGCGTTCGTCAAGACGTACGGACGAAAACACTAACGCGCAAGCAGACCGAATCGAACAACCGTAATGAGGATCGAGAAATCGCGATTGGTGAGAGGGGCGCGATTCTACACTAGACTCTATCGGTTCCTTCAAAGGAGGACGTGATGCCGAAGACCTCCATACAAGTCCTGTTCAGCGCAGTGGTAGTGAGCGCCAGCATGTTCGCTCTTGGTAGTCTGGGCATCGTCGGCCAACACAATCGGATCTTGGCGGCGCTCACGCCGGAAGGAGCGTCGACGGTCTCGGCGAAGGCGTTGGTAATGACGCCCCGCGTCATGCCGCTGGGATTGCCCGACACGCAGCGAGCCAAGGCCGTCCTGAGTGCTTCTCTCCTCCACCACCACCCGCAGTGGATTGACGTGCCGATAGGTGGCTCCATCATTCGCACATTCGTCATCTATCCCGATGTCTCCGGCACGCTGCCGGTCGCGGTGGTGACCGATGAGAACGAGGCGATGAGTGACTGGGCGCGCGCGGTGGGGACGGAAGTCGTCAAGGAAGGTTTCATTACCGTTGTCCCCGATCTGTTGGCGGGCATCGGACCCAATGGTGGAGGCACCGACTCATTTACCAGTCGCGAAGCGGTCGCTGAGGCGATGAGCAAGCTGGGGATACATGAAATCGAGCGGCGTACGAGAGCTGTGCGCGACTATTTCGCCAGCCAGCCAGGCTCGAACGGCGACAGCGTGGCCATCTCCTTCAATTGGGTTGAGGGAAGCATTGACACGGCGATCAGCACGCGAACACAGCACCGTTCTGTTCGGTTCGATGTAAGTGAGCACGCCTGGCACAACACGCTGGCGCTGCTGACGAACATGGCTCCGCCTGCGGCGGCGGGACCTCAGGCCGAGGCGGCGGGCATGCCCAAACCAAAAGACGATGCGGCGTTGACGGCGTCGGCGGCCCGCCAACGTGCGGCCCAACAGGAAATCGCAAAGCGAGATGACATCCCACCGGGCAATCTGAATGGGCCGGGGAGAATTGCCGACCAATCGCCGCGCCATGGCCGATGGATCGACATTCCCGCGACCCTTTCGACCGGTCCTGTGATGATGCGCACCTGGGTGGTCGAACCGCTCGGCACCGACAGGGCCGGTGTCGTCGTGGTCATTCATCCAGGCCCGGGGATGGATATCGGTGGCACGCCGAAGAAGGGTGGAGGCGCAGACTGGATGCGTGCCCTCGCCGACAAAGTGGCCCTTCAAGGCTTCATCGTCGTGATGCCCGATCTCGCGTCGGGTATGGGACCTGGCGGAGGAAATTTCGATTCGTTTCAGTATTCGGATGATCTCGCCAAGGCGCTCGGAAGCCGCTCCTCAGCTGACAAGATGCAGTTGGTCAGAACAGCTCGTGACTACGCGCTCAAACTGCCACGCGCCAATGGCAAGAGCGGCGTCACCGGCTTCTGCAACGGCGGAGGCATGGCGTGGGAGAGCACAGCTGCGATCGCCGGCCTCAATGCTGCCGTCAGCTTCTATGGTGCGCCTCCCGAAGCCGCGGCGATGGCCAAGATTCAGGCGCCGGTTCTGGCCTTCGCCGGCGATGACGATCCGGGACTCGCACCGAGAGTGTCTGGCTCTGCACCGGACATGCAGCGATTGGGCAAGACCTTCGAGTTCAGGATCTATCCGAACGTGACACATGCCTACCTGCATCAGCAGACGCTCGGTGAGAATGCGGTGGCGACCCTCGATTCATGGACGAAGGCTATGGCCTTTTTCAAACGATATCTAAGCTGATTGGTGAACCGCGGCAGAGCGCGAGAGGCAGAGTCTCCTCCGCTGTTTGGCCTCAGCCGCCGAAAGCCTGACGCGGCTTCACTTTTTTTGTTGGGTACACGCCGGTATCGCCTTCTACCTCCGCTGGGCCCACGCACGGTGGGTACAGTCGTTGTAATTGAAAAGGGCGAATGCCTGCCCGCACTGAACGATTTCCGTTTCAGTCCAGCACCAAGGACGGTACGCAGGAGGCGTTATTCGGCTGGGTGGCGCTGCCGACGATTGTTGCCTGGATTCTACGCATCGCGCGCGAGCCATCGCTCCCCAGGATGAGCGAAGAGTGGCTGCTCAGTCATCAGAGCGAATTCAATCGCGATCACGACGGACGGTAACTTCTGGTGAGAGACGGTGCGGTGAACTCCGCCGTGACACGGATCGATTGCTAGGAGCATCTGGAGCAGAACTTGCGCTTCAGGCCCACTTGAGCCAACGGGAGGATCAATGGCATCGATACTCGCCGAACTACAGAAATTCGTCACTCCCGCGCTGGTATCCGAAGTCAGTCGTCACACACACGAGCCGAACGCATCCGTCCACCGGGCATATGGCGCCGCGATTCCGGCCCTTGCCGCGATCATTGCGAACCGCAGCCACGATCCCGACTTCATGAGTCACCTCGTGGATCTCGCAATTTCCGCTTCTGCGGATCGGGATCCCGAAATGAGTGCGATGAGGCTCGCGTCCTCACCGACCGGCATCGACACAACGACACCAATGGGCGGATGGATGTCAGGGCTCTTCGGCGCGAACCTTTCGGGCGTGACCACCCGCCTCGCCCGTTACGCAGGCATCCGCGAATCAGCCGCCGCGACGCTGCTCCTCACATGTGCGCCGCTTGTGCTCGGATACTTTGGACGACTCATTCGGTCGCATAACCTCAGTGCCATCACACTCGCGGAACGACTGCAACAAGAACAATCCCACATCGCCTTGGCACTGCCGCCTGGGTTCGCGATGCCCGGTATCATTCGCCAGCCATATGAGACGACGCGTGCGGTCGTAGGCGAGAACACACCGCGGCGTGAATCTCGATGGGACACCTGGGTACTGCCCCTGACCCTGCGCGCCTTGGTTGCGGTGCTGGGCGTCACCGGGGTGATCTGGTGGGCGCAAGCGTCTTTCCGCCATCGGCAACCTCCGCGAGCGACCGTCGAGACCACCGTGCCCAATGCGGTCGGCACGACGGGGACAATCGATCGGGACACGCGAGCGTTGCCGGAACATCCGGCATTTGCGTTTCCGGCTGGAAGCACTGAAGATCGCCTCGCGAGCTACCTGGCGTCTCCCGGAGCTGGATCGATGAACATCGACCTCGATCGTGTGACGTTCGAGAGGGGATCGGCGGCGCTGATGCCGGATTCGAAGCGACAGGTCGACAACATTGCGGCGATTCTGCTGACGGATCCGATGGCGACGGTCGCTGTCGCCGGACATACCGACAACGCCGGGAGCGACACAGACAACCTCGCGCTGTCACGAGCGCGCGCCGAAACCGTCGCCGGGGAGCTGCGCAACGCTGGTGTGGCCGCTGGTCGCATACGTGTAGAAGCCGACACCACCCACACGCCCGTAACCGACAACGCGACAAAGCAGGGTTTGGCTCAGAATGGCCACGTCACGCTCGACGTTACGAGGTAGCGCCGCGACCGTACGCACCGCCATCACTCGGGGGCGGCAATCGGCTCGAACTCGTAGATCCCGCCGTCCACCTTCAATGCCAGAAACAGGTGACCGTCGCGAATGACGTACGACCGAATATTGCGCCATTGCTTCACGATCTGATCGTGCAGCGAACCCGGCGGACATTGCGCGCGCGTTAACGCCAACGGGCCGAACTCGATATGGCTCGGGCCGTTGGTCTTCCACGTACCGCGTCCAATCGTGAGGCGTTCTTCAGCGCATTACGAAACGGCTCCTCCGTTCCGGTTTCATTCAGACACGCCATCAGTGTTCCAGCCATCTGGCCGAACGTGATGCGCTCGCCGTTCAGAGCGTCCGACCGAGAAGTGGGATCTTCAAGAACGAAGTGAACTGGCGCGCCGCCGCGCACTCGCAATGGGGACAGAGGCAGGGAAGGAGTCGACCGGAATACGAAGGTCGACTCCTCACTGGAGTGCGGGGTTTCAGCGTCCGATGCGTGTCGCCCGATTGACCTGGAACTGCAGCCGCGTATTCGAGGGTAGATACAGCTGCGTCCTGCCCTTTCCTGCGGTCGCCACACCCGTTGCGGCACCCGCGGTGCCTCCGACGGCCGCGCCTGCACCTCCGCCGATTAACCCTCCGACCGCGGCGCCACCAAGAGCACCGATAGTTCCTCGTCTCCACCGTTGGGATCCGGTTGAACCGCCGAGCTGAACCTCATTCGACGACACGGTGTAGCGAACCCCGCCAACGCGAATCGAGTGAACAGCCAAATTGACGCGCTGACCGCGCGAGGACCGATCCACGACTTCGAGTGTCGCCGGCGAACCACTCGGGATGACCATCTGCCCGCGAATCCTTACGGAACGATCAACGACGCCACGGACCAAAGTAGCGCGGCCCGCTTCCGCGCTAATCGCCTCAGTCGTGCGGATGTGCAAGGGCGTTCCGGCGGGCAGAACATTGGCGAACGCCGAGGTCCCGGCACCGATGAGAGACAAGAGAAAAACGAAAAGAACGACCGATGTACGAGTTCGCATTGTCTCACCTCTTCCTTCCCGTAGCTTGCTCACGTCATGCTGTGATCTCCTTTGAAGGCCCGCGTCGCACGCGCGCGGGGAAACGGGCGACCTGGCGTGAGCAAGGTCGACGATCATTCATGCAGCAAAGCCGTGCCCACGGCATGCGCCGTGGTTTCAAGCGGTACCAAGAAGTGGCATGGTCTGCGCTCTGCTAAATCGAATGCCGGTTGATCGCGCACTCTCCACACGTGCTGAGAATGTGGGTAACGATTGTCTCTGGGACTTGCGGCGGGGCAATGCCGAGGACAATCGTGCGAGTCCGTATGGACTCGCCGGTTGACGGCCCACTCGAAACTTGTAGCGGACGGCCGCGATCTGTACGAGGACGCCCCCGACGATCGCGAAGGGGAAGAGCGGGAACTTGTCGAAGAAGTCCGAGCCAATCACGTGAAAGACGCGGCGGAAGGTCTCGTGCAGCACGATGCCCGTGACGAGTGACACGCCGATGAACACGGCCGCGCCGGTCACCGGTGTCATGCCGTTCCACTCGTCCATCGGCGCGTCGCCGGGCTTTGGCAGATGGTGATCGATGTCCAGGTCCTCCTCGGGCGACGTTCGGTTGTCGAGCGCGATGGAGATCGTCGGTGACTTGACCGCGTAGTTGACCAGCATCGTGCCGATGACGATGCCGGTCACCATGCCGATCGTCGCGAGCCCGAGGCCCACTTCGAGCAGATCGGCGACGGCCGTACTCGACCAGGATAGGTGTCATACCGGCGAGCGTTCCGTGTCCGCCTGCGAACGACATCTCGATCAGCGCGGCGGCCTTGTCAGTGAAGCCGAACACGGGCCCGAGTACGAGCAGCGCGAGAATGCCGCCGACAGCGAACTGTCCGGCCGACATGAGGCCGGCCATGATCACGTGCGAACCGGAGATTCCCCAAATCGTCTTGAGCGGCGGCAGCCGTTCACCGAGCAGCAACGCCGCGGGCCGTTTTGCACCCTCCTCGCGGTATCGAGAATTGGTGAGACCTATCGAGAGTTGGTGAGAAAGGGCCGGCTGTCGCCCGTGTGGCATGAGTTGCCCAAAGATGCTTCACGTGCGCAACGCACGGGAACAGCCAGCCCTGTTTCAGACAGGAATCGTCGAGGTGCCGACGCCTGTCAGGAACGTGGGCTCCAGGTGTCGAACTGCCGACGGGCTTCGTCGCGCGCGATTCCGTACCGCTCCTGGATCTTCCCGACGAGCTGTTCGGTACGCCCTTGTATCTGATCGATGTCGTCGTTCGTTAGCTTGCCCCACTGCTCGCGAACACGACCTTTCAGCTGAGTCCATTGTCCCTTGAGTGTTTCCTCGTTCATGGTTGTGCCTCCAAACTGTGCGTGAGCGGGCGCGAAGCCCGGAAGATGAGTCGCCGTTGTTCGCCCTAATCGGCTTGACGCCAAATCGGCCCACGTGCAAGAGCACGAGTTATGCCGCGCGAGAAGGTGAGTTGTCGATCTGGATTTGTGCGACACGCGGCCGTTGTGGTGGCCACGATTTCGCGACGACGCCGACGAGAAGGGTTGGGGCGATCCTGGCCGGCTTCGGCCTGATCTTCACCGGGATCGACTACCTGCAGAATGGGATGAAGGGCATTGCGTGGGACCTCGAGTCGTTCGCGGGGACTGGCGCTGCCGCGCCCTGCGTGCTCGCTGCGATCGGAATCGTCATGACGACCCTGGCTTGACAGCGTCGCCTCGTCCGGCTCTGCCACGCCGTCGTTAATCTCTCGGCGCTCGAGCGCGATTTGGACAGACCCCGCCCGTGATCACTGGTTGGCAGCCGCCGCCTCGCTTCGAGGCTGGCGCCCACACGCTCGCGGCCTGGCTCAATGCGGCGTCGGATCCGAATGCGACGGTGAATCCAGGTCTCTGCCTGGCCATCTATGACGCATCCAAGGGACTCAGCGACGAGCGCACGAGCGAGCGCGAACGACTCCTCGGCGACATCGCCCTGAGACGCACGCCAGCGGCGAGGGCGTGGGCCGCGCTTGATGCGCTCACATGGGCAGACGGCGCCATTTATCACGCATGGCGCCTCGCCGATTCGTTGCAAACCGCTTTAGCGCACGATCGAAGTCACGTGGTCGAATCCAACCAAGCCGAAATGCCCGTGACACGTCCGGGGGCCGGGCAGTCCTGGTCCAGTGACACGGGCAGCGTGAAGCTTCCGTTATTCCTGTCGCTCTACTTCAGTTCGGGCAAGCAGCACATCGAAATACGACGGTCGTGCTCGCATACGAGTCGCGGACGAGGTCCTCGTATAAGAGTCGATCTCCGTAGGCTGTGATCAGTCGACGTATGCGCGTCGCGTTGACCCGAACAGATATGGCGCCGCATTCGCGGCGCATGTCGGCACCACACTTGCCCCACCAAGTGTCAGTGGTCGCCGTCATTGGGGGCGATATGGAGCGAATATTCTCATCCGACGTGCGTCGTGTCACAGGGTGGTCCATTGCACTCAGCATACTGATGATCATCGCCGGACTCCTGGCGATTGCATCTCCGTTCATCGCTGGGATGGTCGTTACGCGTGTTGTGGGATGGCTGTTGCTCTTCAGCGGCGTACTGCACTTCATGTACGCATTCCGCGGCGGCGGTGTGACCGCGGTGCTTTGGGAAATTCTGCTCGCGGTGGTGTACGCGGTGGTTGGGTTTTATATCTTGGCGAACCCGGCCATCGGTCTCGCATCGCTGACCTTCGCGATCGCGCTGTACCTCTTCATCGAGGCGATCCTCGTCTTTGGAGAGTCGTACATGCTGCGTCACGAAAGCGGATCAGGCTGGCTCCTGTTTAACGGCATCGTCACGCTGCTGTTGGCGTTCATGATCATGGGCAACTTTCCGGGGAGCAAGATCTGGGCAGTCGGCACTCTGGTTGGCGTGAGCATGCTCTTCAGCGGCATAAGCCGCTTGATGGTGTCGTCCGCGGTTCGCCGGATTGCGGCGTAGTTGTTCGACGCTTGTTTCTTCCGCTCTCGATTGGTGCGCGTCGGGTCCGCGCACCATCGAGCGTCTGTCACAAACAACCCGTTCAATCATGCTGGCAAAGGCCGCCCCCGGGTCTCGGGACCTGCGATCGGCGTCGCCACCATGCCCACGACATAGATGAACGACATCGCGACGGCCGTCTGTGTGATGCTTCCCGTCGTCGCAATCAGATATCCGGCAAACAGCGGACCGAGCGCGGCCACGAATCGAGACGCATTGAACACTAACGAAATGGCAGTTCCGCGCACGGCTGTCGGAAACAGCTCGGGAAGGTAGACCGACATCCACGAGAACTGACCGAGCGTGAAAAAGCCGTTGATACCGGCCACCAGAAGCATGACGCTCGGGGACTTCACGAACAGAAACAAACCGATCGACATCACGAATGCGCCTATGTAATACAGCCCAATCGTCGGTTTGCGTCCCCAATGATCCGCGACCGCGCCGAACACGATGTATCCGGCAACGGTGCCGATGTTGTAGGTCACACCGGTCAACGATGCGGTCCGCTGCGCGTCCTGCCCGACCGCGGCTGCGAGCTGACCGGCGTACAACGGAATCCAGGTGGAAATTGACCACCACCCAATAACGGTGCTCAAGGACATCAGGAGCAGCAACGCGATCCGTCGTCGCAGCGGTGGATCCGACATCACATACGTAAGGGTGAACTGAACGACCTTCCTGTCCTCGACGATCGCAGTCGCGCGTCCCGTCGCGTGCGCCTTCGCCTGGCGTCGTCGTTCCCTCACCTCCAGCCACATCGGCGATTCTTCGACCTCCCGCTGAATGTAGAGGAGCAGGAGCGCCGGCAGAGCCCCGATCAGGAACATATAGCGCCACGATTCAGGTCCCGACCGTCCGACGAAGTACCAAGCAACCGATGCCACAAAGAATCCCGCGCCAAATGCAGACTGGAGAATCCCTGCGGCTCTGCCTCGATGAGTGGCCGGCCAAAGTTCAGCGACGATGGCGGTGCCTGCTCCCCACTCTGCCCCAAGTCCCAAGCCGGTCAGGAAGCGACACAACATCAATATCTGGTACGACGGCGCAAAGAACGTGAGCCCCGAAAAGACGGAATACCAGAGGATGGACAACATGAGGACGCGCTTGCGCCCCAAGTAGTCGGAGACGATACCGAAGATCACACCTCCCGTGGCCCAGCCCACGAGCGTCGCGGCGAGGACCGCCCCCGAATACAGCGCAACACGGTCGATCTGATCTGGCGGCACGAGCTGCCGCATGGCGATCGGCATCACCAGGACAAAGGCATAGTTCTCGTAGCCATCGAACATCCAGCCGATCCAGGCGCTGAGCATCGCTCGCCGTGCGGTTCCACCCGTGGCGCGTGGTGTGACAAGGGTTTCAGGCACAGATCGACCAACTCCTTTGGACGCAGGCGTACGGTGTTTGCTCTGTCTTGTACACGGCGCCGGGGCCGATGATGAACAGAGTTTTCTTGTCTCGTCCGGCAAAGCCCACGCTTTGTGGCGGCACGCCGGCGGGAATTGTTCCGAGCAATTCCCCCTGCGAGCTGAAGACTCTGATTCCGACCGCGGCGCTTCGAACCCGACGTGAATGCCGTTATCTGCCGCTCAACGGGAGCGCGCCCGCCTCAACCGCTATGCGAGGCCTTGTCGCGAGCAGTGACTCGATCGCATCCGCCACGTGCTGGTCGGTAATGTGGGCGTCACCGCGCTGGACGCGCAGTTGGTGCGCTTTCATGAGCACGTCCGGAGCGCGGAACCCTTCGGGGGGCTCGAATTTGTAACAGGCGAGTTCAACCTTGAGCCCGTTGGGATCGTGGAGATAAATCGAGTCCATGAACCCGCGATCCCGCTGGATGAACTCGATGCCTCGCTCGCGGAGGCGAGCCGGCGCGTGCGTAAAGGTGGCTCGCGACACGTTGAACGCGATGTGCTCGACACAGCCGATTTCTCGTGGCGCGTGTCGTTTCGCATCCTCGCGCGATTCGTTCGTGAAGACCGTCAGCAGCCGGCCGTCGCCGGGATCGAAGTACAGATGACTCTCATCCGGTTTGCCGAGGTTCGGCTGCTCGAAGATGAACGGCATGCCGAGCGCGCCCTGCCAGAAGTCCAGGGCCGTCTGGCGCGTCGACCCCACGAGCGTAATGTGATGTAGGCCTTGCACCTGCACCTTGTTCATGATCCTCTCCTCCCGATGCATGCGAACCGCTTATTTGTGGGCCAATGCAACGGTCTACACATCCGGCAAACGATTGTCGTGTAAACGACCAATCGGGACACCGTCTTCCAATTCCTGTCCGCTTGTCATGCACGGCTACGGAAATGTGCTGCGCTCTGCGATGATGGCCTCGAGCAGTGCGACCATTTGCTCGAGTTTCTTCAGACCAAGGTGGCCGAGCATCGCCTTCGGGAATCGATCGACGTGGCCGTCGAGACCGCGAAGGGCGTGCAGGCCTTTCTCCGTGATCCCCACTTCAACGACGCGGCGGTCCTGACGGCTGCGACCTCGGGATACGAGTCCGCGACGGCCGAGCCTGTCGACCAGTCTCGTAATGTCGGGATCGCGCGCGATCATGCGCTCCGCGATATCGCCACACGGCAGCCGCGTCGGATGGCTGCCGCGAAGAATGCGCAGGACGTACTGATTGGGGGTCAAATCCGCCGTGTTTTTCAGGAACTTCTCCCACGGTTCCACGATGCGCGTCGCCGCGATCTGCAGCCCTAGCAGCACCTCCTGCTCGTGCGAGGCGAACGCGCGATGCTGCTTCAGCTCACGGGCGACAACACCAGCCACGGGGCGCGGAAAATAGTCGTGTAAACGACTATTGTCAAGAGGCATTTCTCTACGACGTCTCGTCAGCAACGGGAATCCTAGCCACGCTCCGACTTCCGCTCGCTGAGAAACTCCACCGAGCCGGTGGCCAGGTCGTACATCCCGCCGACAATCTGAATGGTTCCCTTCTTCTCCAGATCAGCGAGGATTGGGCTTCGCCGACGGATCCCATCCAGGCCGAGCAGAACATTCGTTCGGGCGACAGCGTCGACATACGCAGCGTTCTTGCTTGATCTCTCGCCGGTGAACTTTGTCCCCGAGATGGCGGGCTTGACGCGCGCGAGTAGTCCGGTGAGATTCCCCATCTCCACGTCGTCGATCGCGCCCTTGATCGCGCCGCATGCGGTGTGTCCGAAGAGCACGATCGTTTTTGCGCCGGCCACGGCGCATGCGAACTCCAGGCTGCCGAGCAGGTCGTCATTGATCACGTTGCCAGCAATGCGAGCACTGAACATGTCGCCGATACCGACATCGAAAATGATCTCTGCAGGCGCGCGGGAGTCGACGCATCCAAGCGCCACGGCCGCGGGGTACTGGCCGGCCGCGCTGGCGAGCTGTTGATCCCGGTAGTCCCGAGACACGCTCTTTCCAGATCGAAACCGCTCGTTTCCCCTCTTCAACTCGTCGATCACCTGCCCCGGTGTCAGGCGGTCGCGTTCTTCTTTGGTGAGTGTGCCGGTGGCTCTGGTGAGGACCTGCGCCGACACATCCAAGGGACGGACCATCGCGCAGGCGCCGAGCGTCGCAAGAAAACGACGCCGGCACCATATCGGAAGTGCTGGTACGTGTGTGATCGGCGTCCGTTTCATGAGTGTTCCCTCCCACGCGACTGCCTCGAAAGCGGCGATCAAACGGGCGGCCACTCTGCACGACCTGCGCCGTTGGATTTCAGCGTTGCAGAGGCGGGCGCTGCCGACGAACCGAGTGTTGATGGGAGAGGGAGACGCGCGACAGCCGGCCCCGTCCGGCGCGCCTCTCAGGATTTCAGGGGTTGGCTCTCAACATGCTGCGAGCCGTTTCGCCCGCGCTTTCCATTTGCCGCTCCGCAGATCAGCTCGCACGTTCACTGCGAAGACGAGCATCATGCCCGGAGATGAAACGTTGTCGTTCGCCCGGTCACGGGCCGACCGAAGGCCTGCCGGCCCGCACCCAGCCTTCCTGCGCCTCGATGCACTCCACGCTGATCATGAAGTACCGAATGTAAGTACCGCGGTCGATGAAGGGATGCGGCTCCCCCGACTTGCGGGCTTGAAGCGCGGCGATTCTGTCGGTCTTGCCGTCGATGAAGGTCTGATCGCGGTAGGGATGGTTGGCGATATACCCCTCCACGCCGGCCTCTTCACCAATCTTGAAGAAACGATCGAACGATTGTTTGTATGCGAGCATGCCCGCATCCATCCGTCCAACCTGGCCGGTCGGCCCCAGCTCGCGCGGGATGGCGCTTCCGCCCCAGAACGAAAGCACATGGCTGCGTCCCTTGTCCGTGACGGGCACCAGCATGGACACCGTACCTGGGGTGTGGCCAGGGGTGATGTACATCGTGAGCGTCGTGTTGCCGAGCGTGAGCTTCTGTCCGTCGGTGATGTCCATTTCGCGGGCGGGCACACCGGCGAACTTCTCGCGGGAGTCCGGTGGCGGCAGCTTCGCCACCATGTCCCAGTCCACGGCTGACATCAGAACACGCGGGTGATAGGTTTCCTGGAGGTACTTTGCCCCGCCGAAATGGTCGTTATGGCCGTGCGTCAGGATCAGATATTTCATCTGAGCCGGGTCGAGGCCCAATTTTCGGTAACCTCCAACTATCACGCGCTGCGCTTCCTCGGCATCGTCGAGGCTATCGATTTGGATGATGCCGGCGTTGGTGACGATCGCCCAGGTGGCAACGCGGTTCGTTCCGAGGTAATACAGCTGATCGAATATCTTGGTGGGCGGCGCGTCGGCCAACGCGCCGCCGCCGGCGGCTGCATTACCCGGCGGCATGCTGCAGTCCACGAGATTGCGGGCGGCCAGGTCGTTGGCAGCGAGAAACCGCGCATTTTTCACGTGCGCCATGAACGCCATCGGATCCGGTCCAGTGGCGGGGACTGATCCTTGCGCGCCGGCTCGAGATGCGAGCGCCGCAACCGCGAACGCAGCGATGACCAGCAGCACCGTTTGAATTTTCGACATCGTTCCTCTCGTTCGGGACATCACGCCGCTCACCGATGCTCGAGGCCTGCTGAGTACGGAGAACAGTTCGCGTTCACCCTACTCTGCAAACGTTCCCGAGGTAGCCGGCACCGCCACAGTAAGTAACGTCTTGCACTTGGACGAGGATTCCATCTGGATCCGTGAAGTACAGCTCCGGCGTGCCGTCTTTCGCTCCGCCTCGATCTTCCTTGCGCATGCTGACGTAATGTCGCATCGGACCGACCGGTCCGGTCTGATTGTCGCGAGGCTTGATGCCATAGCTTTCAAGCGCCTTGATGATCGCGTCTTGATCGAAACGCTCGACACTCAGACACACATGATTGATGCTCGGCTGCCTCGTTGTCTGGCCGCCTCCAGCGGCGAACATTGCGAACTGCACGCCGGCTCCAACGGCGAGCGTCGGGCTGTTCGGTCCTTGCATCGAGCGAACCGGCATACCGAAGAGATCGCGGTAAAACTTGTTCGAGCGAGAGGCATCCGAAACGAATACGGTGACGTGACTAAAGTCCTTCGCTGGCAAGAGTCCCGTCGTCGTCGAGGCTTGCCGAGACGAGCCTCGCGAGAATTTTGCGTCCGCCAGTTGGAATCGAATGCCGTCGGGATCGCCGATCGCGACTTCAGGGGCATCAGCAGCTCTAACGACTTGCATTGGCCCTGGCTGCCCCGTCGACCGATTCACCCCGTGAGCCTGCAGCGTGCTCAGAACGCCATCCATCGTGAAGTCATCGACGCTGAAGCAGAAGCGATCGATCCGCGGCACGGGGTTGGCGGCGTTGACTGACACGTCTAAGTATTGCGGTCCCGCGCCGATTTGCAGACGTCCGCCATCAGCGGCCCGCGTCAGCACTGACAAGCCAAAAAGACCCTGATAGAAATCGATTGACCGGTTTGGATCCGTCACCGTGAGCGCAACGTGGCTGTACGCGCGTAACCGAATCGGTTTGGCGGGTGCCTGCGCAAGCAATCTTCGAGCGGCGAGCAAACTGGGAATTCCGATCAGAAACTCCCGCCGACCGAGGCTCGTGGATTCGGCCATACCGATTGCGCTAGCTTCCCGCCTTGTAGGTTTTGCTGAAGCCGTTCCGCGCGTTGGTCACCGTGAAGCTGCCATCGGTCTGGGCCGACACTTTGATCCAGTACGCCGATCCATTGTGCTGGGGTGCCGGCGGGGCCGGCGCGCCTCCCTGCGCAGGCGGCAGCGGCGCGACGGGGAGGGTGGCGCCATCCTCCACGTTGGCGATGAATATCCCTGGCACTGTGTACTCTTGGCCGCCCAGCAGCGCGAAGTGAATCTGCCAAAGATCCTCGAGACGAGGCGAGTTGAGCAGAACGTTCATCGCCGCGGGTTGTCCGCCTTTGCGGGGTCCGTTGTTCATGATGGTCACCCGCGGCCGGATGGCGTGCACGAGCGCCTCCGAATTCGAGCTGGGCTGCCCATGCCGTGACACCACAAAGAGATCGACGGTGCCAATGCGGTTGTTCGGACACATCAGCTCGACTTCCTGATTCCAGTCGAAATCGGCGAGATACAGGACCCGAAATTTTCCAAATGTGACGTGGCTCGCGACGGACTGTTCGTCCTCGGTGTTGCCGAGCGGTCCGCCCGATACAGGGTTCACGTCGTGTCGCTTGAACCCCGCACAATACGGGTTGGGCGCACCAGCGCCAGGCAGCGGCGACTTCAGAATCTGCCCGGTGGCACTGACGATGCGCCAGTCCAGACCGGCGACGGGAATTCTGGTGCCTGTCTTGGCAATGGTGTGCTTCGCCTTGGCGGCAAGTTCTCCATACTGCTGGAGCACCGGATCGATTTGCGGGGTCGGCTGCACGTTGGCCCCGTGGTCGATGAACTCTTTGATGGCAATCCGCTTCGCGAGCTCCGGAAGGCCGCCGACGTGATCGCCGTGATAGTGCGTCGTAATCAGATGATCGATCTGCGAGACCCCGGCATCCTTGACGGCCGCCATGATGCGGTCGGCGTCGCGGACAGCGGCAGCGCCCGCGTTCCCAGTGTCGACGAGGACCGATTCGCCTGACGGCGTGACCCACAACTGAGCATTGCCGCCCTCGACGTCGACGACGTAGATGTCCAGGCTCTTCGCCGCTCGGGTCTGCCCCGCCGGAAACGCCACGAACAACGGAAGAATCGATAGTAACGCCAGTGCTGCGCGCATCAGATCGCTCCCGTGGCTGCTCGGCGCGTGACGCGACGGGCAGAAATTGTGTGGCAAAGGATACCATCCAGCGCCACGCCTCGATTCACCGCGCCGCATGGCGCGATCGTTGGTCATCGCTGAGTACAGCGTTGAAGCGGTGGCCGGCGCGCCGATGCGCTTAGCGTCGCACAGGATGCTACGAAGGCGAGGCGAGAGGTGGCCTGGGTCGAGTCAGATCTTGTGGTTGGTTCCTCCAACCACCTCGTAGGGCCGCATCATCTGGTTCTCCTCGTGCTCGAGGATGTGGCAGTGAAGGGTATATCTGAATGACTCGCCGCGCCTGACGAGGGTGCTCGACGGAAGATCGAATTTGATCAGCAGCCTGACGACCTCGCCGGGATGAGACTGCACGGTGTCCTTCGGGCCGAACTGCTCATGCGCTGGCGGCGGGACGGCCGGGCCGGTGAACACCAGTGAGTCTCGATGGACGTCGAACGGTTGTCGGTCGAGAATCTGAAACTGCACCAGATGCACGTGAATCGGATGCGCGTCATCGGTTCTGTTGATGATCCGCCAGATCTCCGTGGAGCCGGCTGTCGGCCTTTCTGTGATCGGGTCATGCCAATAGGCCTTATTGATCAACGAGATGAACGTGGTGTCGACAGAGTGCGATTCCGTTTCGACCTCACTCAGCACCAGGTCTCGCGTTCGAACGACATCAGCCAAGTCCGGTCTCGTCACGGCCGGCAGGCTGTTCGGTAAAGAGCTGAGGTCCGGGCTTGGAAGACTTCGCGCGACCCTGAACATCATCACGTGCGGTGGGACGACATCGCCACCCTCCGGGAAGGGTGCGGGTGCGTCGTTCGCGAGCACGAAGATATTGCCGGCGTGATCGGCAAAATCGACGATGACATCGAGGCGTTCGCCTGGAGCCGTATCGATGGAGGCGCGCGATACCGGCCGGCTCAGCAAACCTCCATCGCTGCCGATCTGGACAAAGGACGGGCCACCATGCCTCGTCGCCTTGCCGGCCTCGTCGCTTTCGACGAGGCTCAGGCGATAAAACCGCGCATTCGAGGCGTTGAGAATTCGGAATCGGTACTTCCTCGGCTCGACGATCAGATAGGGCCAGATCTTCCCGTTGACGAGGACGGACTCGCCAAAGAATTCGGCGATCGGCGGCACAGTGGGAGCGGGATACACGAGCGATCCATCCGGGGCGATGTTCCGATCCTGGATGATCAAGGGAATCTCGTACATTCCCGATGGGAGATTCAGCGAATCCTCGATGTCGTCACGCAGGATGTACAAACCCGCCAGGCCCATGTAGATGTTCAACCGCGTGATGCCAATCGCGTGGTCGTGATACCAGAGCGTCGCCGCACGCTGATCGTTCGGGTACTCGTAGATGCGGTTCTTGAAGAACGGGCCTGTCTGCGCGAACGCAGTGGTGAACCACGCGTCGGGGTATCCGTCACTGTCAGGCAGAACCTTGAGGCCATGCACGTGCACGACAGTTCTCACCGCCGGCTTGTCCGGTTCGGCCCCGTGGATGGCGGTGTCGATCCGCAAGGCATGCGTCGGCGGCAGGGCATTCCGCCACAACACCCGGATGGGGGCACCGCTTCGCGCCTCGATGGTCGGCCCGGGGCACGCGTCGTGATAGCCCCACAGCGTCGTCGGCGCGAGATCGCGATGCAGCTTCTGCCTGAAGGGGACCATCGGGACGTCGTAGATCGCCACGCCGGCGATTCGGTGCATGACGGGCATGGTGGCTGGAATGGGAAGCGCATCAACGAACGGCTTGATGCCCTTCGCGAGCATCGGCGACGTTGGGCGCACATGAGGATGCGGGCGCGGCGGCATCGTAACGCTGGGCGCAGCAGGACCAGCCACCACAGCTCCAGCGGCAAGCCCAGCGAGCTTCATGAAATGACGACGTCGCATCAACGGGCTCGACGCAATCGGGGCGCTTCCTGAGGCTGCGGAGGGCGCGCCGCCGTGACCGCTGGCTTCGCCGGCGACCACCACATTTCGTACAGCGGTACGGCCACCGACACGAACACCCCGCCAACGAGGAGCACGCCAGTAAGCAGGAATAGATGGACCGCCCATGCAGGACCGTACCGGACGAGCCACGGCAAACCGAGCTCGAGCAGCATGCCCGTGAACAACGCGACAACGACGAGGCTCTTGAGCCATTCACGTGCGTTGCTCGCGATGAAGGCGAACGCGAGGGCGAGCGCCACCAGGGGCAAGGAAAAGCCGTGAGCGTGGGTGATCCCCACGATCTCCATGAGGGACATGGGTTGTCGGAGCGTCGCCTCGTCGCCCAGATAGTGGCGCAGCGCACCCGAAGGTGTCAGACCCGTTCGTACGTAGATCTGGAGTCCCGCGACGCCAAGGCCTTCAACGGCGAGGAGCAGCCAGCCCGTGACTGCGAGCTTGAGACTGATGGGAGCCGTTCGATAGCTGAATGCGTACATATCAATTGGAAAACCGCGTCAAGCGTGGGACCTTGCCGGCCGTTGTCGTCACGAGACCTTTCGCACTCTGTTCCACGAACACCGCGCCGACACCCGGCATTGCATTGATCAGACGCTTGCCCTGTGCCGCCCCCATCACGAAGAGCGCGGTGGACAACGCGTCCGCAGTGGAGCCCCGGGGCGCGATGACCGTCACGCTCATGAGCGAAGATTCGACCGGACGGCCCAGGCGTGGATCGAAGATGTGCCCGAAGCGGCGTCCGTCTCGCTCGAAAAAGCGTTCGCGCTGGCTCGAGGTGCTGACGGCGGCGCCTCCTGTGATCCGGACGTAGAAGAGCGGATTGTCGCGATCGCGCGGATCGGGGATGACGACCGGCCATCCACCATCGATGTTCCCCAGGTACCCGAGGCTGCTCGAGCCGAAATCGATCTTCGCGCGCGTCACGCCGCGCGCGCGGAGTATCGCCAGTGCGTGGTCTACGGCGTATCCCTTGCCAATGCCACCGAAATCCAGCGCGGCGCCGTCAGCGAGTGCAATTGTGCGTGAATCGCGCCGCACGGTCACACGGTCGCAGCCGACGTGGGATTCGGCCTCACGGCCGATCGCCGGCGCCGGCAGGCGCGGCGACTCCGTGTAGAACCCCCACGCCCGCAACAGCGGCCCGACGCTCGGATCGAAGGCGCCGCCGGTCGACGTGCACAGCGCCGCTGATTCGTCCGCGACGTTCGCCAGATCGACGCTGACAGGCCGCGGCCCTTGTCCGGCGCTCGCGTTCAGAAGGGAGACTTCACTCTCGGGATTCCAGCTGCTCAGAACGTCGTCGAGACGTGCAATCTCTCGAAACGCCGACTGGACGACATCAGGGGCGGGATCCGGATCGAAGATGACCAGATCACACCACGTTCCCATCACGTAGCGCACGGCGTGAACGCTAACGCCTGCCGCCCAGGCCTGCGACGCGACGACCGTTGCCAGCACGATCGTGAATGCGCGCAGCGTGGCCGTCATTGGTAGACGAGCTCCAGCACCGACAGCGCCTTGTGTACCGCCCGATTCGCGCCGATCACCGACAGGGTAGCGCCAGAAATCCCGACGATGTCCTTATCGAGCCGGATGGGATCGCCCGATCCCTTTCCCTTGTATTGCGCGAGGAAACGCTTCTGCGTAATTTCACCCCCTCGCGGCTCGCGATACACCATGACGGCGACGTCACGAACCTTGAACTCGGGCGTGGCCGCCACGATGAGGGTGAAGGGGTTCACCTTCCCGATTTCGTCGACGACAACTGCGTACCCGATCTTCTTGTTGTCTTGAGTCGCCGTGAACGTCCTGTACGAGTCTTCCCACACCGTCGGCGTGACCCGTCCGAGCTTGGCTTTGAGCTTCTCCTTGAACTCGGGCGTCGAAGGCACGTCCTTGCGCTCGATCTGCGCACCTGGAAACAGCGATTTTGGCGCCTGATCGACGGTCAAGTACACCGTCGTCTCGTCCTGGCCGGCGCGTGAGGGCGTCGCGGCAAAGATGACCGCGAGTGCGATGGCGAGGAATACGCGCGGGTGAGTCATCCGACGCTCCATCAGAATCCGAATGCCAAACCGGCAAGAATGGTTGCGTACCTTCGTTCGGTGAACCCGCGGGGGAACACGAGCACGGGGCCTTCGAGCCGCCGATTGAACTCGGTAGCCACGCTGAAGACGACCGTCTGCAGCGGGCGGTAGGCCAACGCGAAGGTCGTGCGTTCTTGTCGAAGCGTCTCCGCGTCGCCGCGCTCGATCTCGCCGTTTTCGATCGTGGCTTCCTGGATGGCGTTATGTAATCTGACGCGCTCGTACCGAACGACTGCGACGAGCGTCGGGTCATCGAAACCCTTGCCCAGGAAGCTGTCCTTCCAGCGTTCGGACCAGAAACGGTAGCGGCCTTCCAGCCAGAACCCCTGGCGGGACGGCGTCAGATCCGTGATGGCGAACTCAGTCTCTGTCCCCTGGGCACCGGCCAGCGGCGCAATGCCGGTCGAGCCGGTCACGGTATCGATGAAGGCATCCATGACCCGGTCCGTATCGCCAAAACCGGTGTGGATGTATTCGCCTTCGAGGGCAAAGGACCCTCGCTTCCAGAGGCCGTCGATGCCGAGCGAGGTGATTCGCTCGTTGACGTTCAGAAAGTCTGGTGTGTAGCGTCCGATGTAGCCGGAAAAGCCGAAGTCGGTCGTCAAGGTCGGGCTGTAGCCAATCCGCCAGGTGCCGGCCCGCACGCCGTCTTCGCCATTGACGGGTCCCCGCGTCACCCCAGCCTCGCTCGCAAGCTTGAGGATGCTCTGACCGTCTTCGGTCTCGACTCCCTTTTCGATCGTGAAGTCCAGGATGGCCCCATTGACCACATACCCCTGATACGTGAGCTGACCTGACTTGCTGACGGGCACGCTTCCGGTGACGCCGACACCAAGTTCGGTCCAGGCCGCCTTCACCGGCAGCACGGGAACGTTCCGGTCGACCAACGATCGACGCGGGATGTCCCACTTGTCGTCGTCGTGGTTGATGTTGAAGCGGCCCAGCGGCACCAGGATCTGACCGAGGCGCACCGAGAATGGGTCGCCAAACTTGAACTGACCCCACATCTGCTCCATCGAGATCTCGCCGCCGTTGCCGCCTTCGAGCTCCTCCGCGAACGACACCCCATCCGCAGAGCGATCGACCGCGCGCTCCACTTCGATTTCAGCCAGGCGCTCGAATTCAATCTCCGCGTACGCTTGCAGCCGGTCGTTCGGCGTCGCGTCCGCCGTAAGCACGAAGCGGCGGAAATCGAATCCCGACGGCTTCGGCTTATCCAGGGTGTTGGCCTCGTACCGTACGGACCCGTATCCGCCGACGGTCACGGTGTCGGTGACCTCGACGCCGCCTGTCCGGACGCCCGGAGTCTGCGCGGCAGGGCGGCTTTGATCGGGTGGTTTCGCCGCGCCAGGATCGGTCGGCTTCGTTTGATCAGGCGTCTGGGCCGGGGCGTCGGCCGGTGGCGCTTGGTCGGCCGCCTGCGTCGGGGCAATCGCGGCGGGCGGTTGAACTGGCTCGTTCGCAGGCGATGTCGCCGCAGTGGGAGACGATTGCGCCAGCATCGGTACTACTGTCCAAGTCAGAACCAGTGCAGCAGCAAACAAAACCGTTTGTCGTCGCATAACGTCCCATCTGTCACTTCGGAACCCAAAGCAGGTAAATCGCAAGAACCGTCAGCACGCCCAGCGCACCGACCGTGAAACCGGTCCGGCGACGTGCACGAAGGGCAAGCAACGTCACGATGCCAGTCATGGAACTAATCACGATCAACAAGGCCGCCACGTCGATCGTCCAGTACCAGACCTTGCCGGTATCCAGGCCTTTGTGGAGATCGCCGAGACGACCCAGCACTCCGCGGCTTTCTTTCTCTATCTCTGCTCTGCCATCCTCGCGGTTGATCGTCGCCACCGTGCGGGCGCCAGGAACGGCGAACGTCATCTGGATCTGGCCGGGATCTTCGTGGTAGTCCGTAGAAGACGATCGAATTCCCAACTGCTCGCGCAGACGCTGTTCGAGTGCGGCCTGGTTCGGGTTGTGAAGCAACTTTTTGTCTACGCTGATAGCAGTCTTCGCCGTTCGGGGATCGCTCAACCCGAAGCCCTGGTGATTCAGCGCGAGACCGGTCGCGCCAAATAGAAAGGCGAGCGTGAACCCTGCCATCGAAACGTAGATGTGAACCATGAGCGCCCAGTGCGCGACGGTGCGAACGCGGTGTTTCATGGTTCTACGCTGGACCGTACCGGACGACGACGGCGTCGAAGTTGGTGGTTGCGGGCAGCGTCGTGCTCCCAGGGCGATCGCTGATCTCGATCGTGCCTACCTGTTTCGCATACGTGCCATCCTCCTGGTTGGTCTCGACCGTGATTCGGTACGAGCCCAGAGGCACCGGCTTGCGATCGTTGTCGAGGCCGTCCCAGACCAGGTCGTATGCACCCGCAGACCTCGTGGCCCTCGTGACCGGTCGAAACGGCTGGAGGTTCCCTCCGACCACGCCCCAGAAGGTCGAGAGGGTCGAGTAGTACTTCGACTTCCCGGCCCAGATCGCCAGCACACGAACCAGCTTGTTCGACGAGTCCTCCACCCACACCGCTACATAGGGACGCTTCTTGGATTTGCCAGACGTGAGCGGGAGGTTCATCGTGACCCGGTATCCAGGCGGCCAGTTCGTGGCGGCTGGCGGCCGTTCGGCGGCAGGTTCAACGACGACGAGCCGCTCCAGACGAGCAAACCCAGATGTTCGGGTCAGCAGACCGGATGCGATTCGCAGTGCTTCGGCGCCGGGCGTCGCCTCGACAAGGCGTAGGCCCTCGTCGGCGCTCGTCACACACAGCGTCGTCGCGAGCGCGTTGGCGGTGACCGCATCGGCAGCGACAACCGTCGCCGCCACCGGAGTGACGATCGGCTGCCCGCTGCGCGCGTCGATCAGATGCGCGCCGCGTGCGTAGGTGCCGCTCGTCGCGACCGCGACATTGCGAACACTGATCGTCGTAATCGGCCGGCCGTTGTCGTAGCTGGCGTCCGGATCGGCGATTCCGATCTCGCGCGGCCGGCCCCACACCACGATGTCACCGCCGACATCGAGCATCAGGCCTTCGATTGACGGCCATGCCCTTCGTGCCGCCGCCGCCGCGCGATCGACGATGTAGGCCTTCCCCAATGCGTCGACATTTCGTGGCGTATCAGCGCCTGCGGAACGAATCGACAGCAGTCCCCCTGTACGGCGTTCCCAGTGCTCGTACGCGCGCAGAACGTCGCTCAGCTCTCGAGACGCACCGCGATCGTCATCTGAAAATTCCAACCGGCTAATCTCGCTCGCTGGATTCCGAGTATCGAGAATCGACGCCAGGCGATCGATTTCTTCGCGAATCGTCCGCGATACTCCCTCGGCTACGCGGACGGACGGCGAACCGACGATGAGATCGAGCGACGTACCGATGACCGACTCGTACGCGAAATGGTGGTCGTCGAGGCGGGAGCGCCAGCTCAAATCGACGGCCGGCAATAACGCTGTCAACTTCAGGAACGAACGTCGGTTCATGTCAGCAACCTTGACCGACCGCGCCTGTCTCTCACGAGATGTTGACGTCTGACACGCGTACGTGTGACTGCGCCTTCGGCCGGACGATCCGTTTTCGAATGAAATGAGCTGCTCAACACTCGCCTACAACTCGCGTCGGAGGTCGAGCAATTCGAGTACCGCTGCGCTGTCGATGTGGAGTTGACTGACCCGCCGTGGCGTCAGTCACAACAGGCCGTGATCGATGCGGGATTCCTCAGTGCTTGAACTGATATCCGACGATACCCTTGATCACCCAGCGTTGGCTGGCGTCGGTGAAGCCGCGGCCAACGCCGAAGTTCAGCTCCCAGTCCGGCGATACATCGAGGTCGATGGTCGGAAAAATCATGTGCGCCTGGTCATGCACCGGCGCGAAATCGGTGATCGGCCCCGTGGCGCCGTAGTACTCGACACCAGCCGCGATGATCGGCGTGACGTTCCAC
>Ga0068859_100000655_pt1 | contig 34684 bp, 59 predicted proteins | sample KBSSwiS22_FD_66585 | JGI IMG/M metagenome (GOLD analysis project Ga0068859, IMG submission 66585) | Switchgrass rhizosphere microbial communities from Kellogg Biological Station, Michigan, USA - KBS Switchgrass S2-2 | ecosystem: Host-associated > Plants > Roots > Rhizosphere > Soil ... | reverse complement strand
TTTAGAGTACTTTTCTATTTTTGGTATCTTTTGTTGTCGGCTCATATATTTTTAATGATACCAAAAATTATTGCCAATGCGCATTAATTTGTTGCTTAAAGATCCAATCGTCGCCTTTCTCTTCCCTGAATTCCTCTTTGATTTGATCGGAATAACGTTTGTCGAAGTTGATATCAAACGCACATTCTTTTAAATGGTCTTCACACACGAAACATTTAATGGCGTATCCATGAACATCAAAGTAAACATGACTAACCGCGTTATTTTTACAGAATGTACACATTTTAGTTGACCTCCATTTCTATCGTTAAGATCCATTTCTCTTCATCGAAAGGATTAATCCAGGCTCTGTGACCCAAGGCTTCGTAGGCTTCTTTTAACTGCTTGAGTCTTTCGTATCTTTTGTAAACCACCTCTCGGTATCTAATCCCATCTTCTAGAAAGTCCGTGACGTCCATTTTAAACCCCCTTATTTCAACCTAGAATTCGATTTAAGGCGTTAATAACCCTTTCCTGCATAGTACTCATCCCCGATGTAATTATGATGCCCACAGTCAACCTTGACCATGAGATATGTATTTCCGTTAATTTCCTGATCGTTCATGTTAGCGACTCTCACCTGTTCGCAGAAGTCGCGGTGGGATTGGGGCACGAAAGAGGGCCAGGTCATGTTCTTTGAACTATCCAAGTCTTGACAACAAGCCACGGGTAGAAACTGTTCGGCTTGAACCTTTTCGGGGATTCCCATTAAGTTATTTAACTGTTTTGAATGGCATCCGGTTAAGAACAGAATGATTAAAAGAGCTTTTTTCATAAATCACCTCCGTTACATAAAATTATCCATTTGGCGCGAAGTAAGTATTCGGGAAATGCATCTCCCGCTTGGTGAACCACATGGTCGGCGTACAATTCGTAATAAGGGATCATAAAAACCATACCTTCTTTGTATAGATTTTACGTCCTCGTTTGACCCATTTCTCGAAGCTAGGATAGTTTGGGACTTTGATATTTTCTGCCACCAGGTTTTCGGCACAGACATGACTTCCAAAGACAAAATTGGGGTGGTTGCTCTCAAGTATTAAAAATTCAGCGGTGGCGGGTATATTTTCAAAGGGGTCGTTGTAGTAGGAAAAACAAGCTTTGACTTGAATGGGACTTAAAACTTCTTTCTTATCTTTCATTCCAGCCATTTCAAGGGAGTTAAGAAGGCGGGGGGTCATGACGGATCCGGCAATATGGCGTCCTGAGAGAATTACGTTGCGTTCCATTTTGTTTAAAGACCGCCATTCGCGTTTGGCCCGTTCAATAATGACCCCGCTGCGGTGAAGCGAATCATCGACAATCCGCTCTCTCCATTCTTTGTTAACGAAGTTCACAAAGCCCCCGCCCAGGTCGCAATCAAGTAAAAACCTGTTATAACCACCGTCGATACAGCAACTAAAATAAGGTTCATCTTTAGGTTTGATTTAAAGTCTGACAATTCCATGATCTCGGCTTCTTCTGCGTCATACATTTCATAGTTTTTCATACCAATCTCCTTTTGTTACCCTATGAAAGTAGTATAAGTTATTGGTATCATTTTGTCAAGGGCTTATGAAAATAAACTTTTGGGTATAATAAACGTATCTAAGATATAAACCGTTTTAAAGGAGAGAAAATGACAAAACATAAAAAACATAAGCACCATAAAGATTTGACCGAGACGGCCACCCCTCTCGAATCAAAAGCGGCCAAGCTTAAACTCAAGTTTGAGCAACCCGTTCTAAAAAGGAGTATCACCATGTTCGAAAAGACAATTACAAATAAGCAAAAGATACAAGCAACAATCGTACCCTTCGTTAAAACCGATGGGACGCCAGCCACCATTCTAGGGATTCCGACCTGGACGGTCACAAATGGTCTAAGTACCGTTGAAATCGCCGCAGATGGCCTCAGTGCGTTTCTGGTATCCTCAGATACCAACGGGGACACAAACTACGAAGTAGACGCATCTGTGGACTTCGGAGCGGGTGCTGTAGCGGTCTCTGCCAACGTTCTTTTGCATGTCACGGATTCCACCTCTCCTAGTGATAGCATTCAGCTTACGTTTGCTGATCCAGTGGATAAATAAGTTAATATTCAAACTGGGGAAGGGACTCTTCGAGCGGGTCTCTTCCCTTTTTTAAAAGTTAAACACTTCCTGGCTCAATCTTTTTGCTGCGATTTCGCAGTACTTTTCTTCTATCTCTATTCCGATAGCTTTACGGCCTAAGTCTTTGGCTGCGCGGAGGGTGGTTCCACTTCCCATAAAAGGGTCCAATACAGTATCGCCTTCATTGGACCAAGAAAGAACATGATCTCTAGCCAAGGCATCGGGAAATATCGCCGGATGTTCATAAGCAATATCATCTAAAGTCGATTTAGCGTATCCCGTCTTGTAAAGCCAAACGTTTGAAACATTCCCTTCATCTAGAGTATATCGAGTCTTTCCGTTGTTGCTGTTTATCGTTCCGTCTTTCTGCCGTTCTCTTTCCTTGTAAACCATATTTCCCCATATGTTTTTCTTTTTAATCGGGTTAAAGGTTTTTATTTTTCCTTTGGTAAGAATGAACATATATTCAAAAATTGGTTGGTAGCGGGTTGCCTCTGGAAAAGGGAATCCATCTTTAAGATAAATCATCGTGTCGTGGATATTAAATCCTATTTCTTTGAAATATAAAGCATGACGAAAAGAATCTCCGGATTCAGATCCATCTTTTGTTTGGTCCATTTCTACCCAAACCATCGTAGTCCTTTCTTTTAGGTTACTCCACAATGCTTTTGCGGTCGCTTCAAAATCAAAGGTATATCCACCATAATTTCGTAAATCACCATAAGGGGGGGAAGTTAAAACCATGTCAACCCCTTGAAGAAGTGGAATAATTTCAGAATTTTCCCCGTGGTAGATGGTTATTCCTGCGTGTTCATAATATGGTTTCATTTTTCACACTTTATTTAAAATTTGGACATGCCTCCAACTTTTCTTTGTTTCCCTGCATCTATAGTATTTGCAGGAATTCAAGGATTTAACATCTCCAATACAACACTCAATCTTTTAAGAACTTATGAGTATGCAGGTCGTGGGTTGTGAGAAAGTTGTCAAAAGCACAGAGCCCACACTGGTGTCGAGTTTCTTTCGCTTGATTAAGGTTCAGCAAAGAGCATTTGAACGAAACCTGTCTACAAATAAAAAACCCCACCCCTCATGGAAGTAAGAGGTAGGGCATAAAAAGAAAAACCCAGGATACTGACCGCCCTTTCGACGGGGCAAGAGTATCGCTGGGTTTAATTGACGATTTCTCGTCAAAATAGATGTTTCTTGTTGTCGAAATATTATTGGTCATGTTTAAGATTTTTAATTATTTATTAGTTATTTGGCAACAACTATTTTAAATATTTTTAAGGCCCCACCGTGATTTGCCCAAATCCTCCAAAGACAGACCCTAAAAGTAGGCATATTCCTATGACCACGATAAGGACTGATACCACTTGGTTGAACTTAGGTGTTTCATTTAACATAGCATTCACCCAGTAAGCCAAGCAGGTTAAGACAACAATTAAGAAAATACGGATTATGTTTATATGCATAAAAAAAGCCTCCTTTTAAACAGATACTTCTACTACGTTTTAAAATCTGGAACGTTATTTGTCTGATGCCTTGGTTGGATAGGTGATTCCTTGACTTGTAAGATAATTTTCACAATCTTTTCTGATGTTATTTAATATTACTTCAAAAGTATCGTTTGGGTTTAATGCCATATCTATTTGAGCAAGTATTTTCTCTAGGAATTCGTATTTGAGACGCCACCTGAGTTCGGATTGCTTGTGTGTCATTTTACAGCCAAGCTATAGCAGATAATCATGATATCCATTCCCACCCAGAAACCAATAAAGAGATTGGTGAATTCGGAATCGTTAAACTTTTTCATTTTTTACCACCTTGGGCCAGTTTTCATCAAGCCAATCCAAAATTAAAGATTCAAAAGGATTAATTATTGTATTTACTGGAAGACATCTTCTTAAAGCTTGTTCTCGTATTTCTTCACTTGGTTTCTTTTCAGGTTCCAATTTGATCCAGTCCTCACCTTCTATAAATCTTTGCTTTTCTGAAAAATCGTCTTCTGTTAAAAAACTATTTTTTCCAATTGCGGTGATTGTTTCTTGATAGGACTTATCCCATAACTTATTTAATATTTTATCTCCGACTTTAAACTTTTCTTTAAATTCTTGGGGTGTCATTTCTTCTCCGCCTTCAGCGTTTGGTATTCGGACTCGATTTGATAGTCAGCGTGATCTCGGGGATCTAAACATTTACAACTAATCCCGATATATTTCTTTTTAAGTTCATGAACTTTTCTTAGTTCATCTCTCGCAACGTTCCTCGCCGCCTGAAAACGTAGCTCTAAATTTTCCATTCGAATTTGCCGATCTTTAGAAATTGCAATTTCAATATTTCGATGCTCTTCCACCTTATCCAAGAGGAACTGGAGTATTTCTTTTGACTCCATGGAAAAAACATCTTGGTCTTCAGAAAGCATCTTTTTAATGTCTTCTATGGTCATTTCTTTTCTCTTAAATAACAAGGCCCATCTGTTCTATGAACAACTAAATTATCGGGTGAGTTTTCTCCACATGTACATTTCTTTTCTAAAAAAGCGAGAATCTTTCTTTGTATTTTTTCAACAATGTCGAAAACCTTTAGTTTTATTTTCGGTTCAAACTCATCCGGCTGATCGAGTATATCTGCGTCCAAAACTTTCGCACTTTCCCTCACGCCATCCTCATATGTTTTTTCACCATTGGTATTTCGTCCTTGTTCATAACCAATTTTCACGCCCTGCTCGTAGCCTTCTATAAACGCTTGCGCTTTCATTACTTCGTATGCTTCCCCCATTCCAGTAAAAGGGATTTGTTTATGCATTTTATACGGCTTTAAAAGTTTTAATGCCTCGTCCTGTGTCATTTCAAAACCTTCTCGGCTTTTATGAGATCCCATGCAACTTGCCGATCTTTTTTTCCATGACAAGAAAGACAAAGCGTCTGAAGATTCTTTATTGAGTTATTTTTAACGATAGAATATCGACCGTTTCCATCAATATGGTCAATAGTTAATCTTCGCGCCCATTTTTGGATATGATCTTTCTCTGACAAATGGCAACTGACACATCTATAGTTATCTCTCTCATATACAGCAATTGCCAAACCATCAAAACGGTTTTTAATATTATAAATAAACTTATTGAAACCAGTATTGTATGCACTATTAGTGCATTTCCTGCACGCAGAAAGTCTTCCTAGTTTCGACGGTTTATTTTTATTAAATAAATTTAAATCTTTACGCTTCTTGCAATTTTTACAAATTCTTGTCATTTCTTCTCACCCTCTGTTTCGTTTGACTCGCCAAGAATCACTTTGTGGTAGTGGTCGAGAACATTCAACAAATTAAACTTATTGAATGTGGATATTTGAATTTGGTCCGACTCAATCTCATTTTTAATTGACTCCAACGCCTCCACCAACGGTTTGTATTTTTCGTGAATCTTATCGACGAATAATGTTAGCTCCTCTCGCATTAGTTGTCTGTCGTCCGAATCAAATCCTTCACCGACAGGAAACCCATAAATTAATTCGTCAATTTCTTCGAGATCTTTCACATTCATAATTCACAATAATCCCAAACTGTGTTTCTATAGTAGGGATTTTTCTCCTTTTTTCCGTAGTGACGTTCACGAACTGTTGTTTCTGACAAGCAGACAGGACAAAAAGATATAAAGAATCTGTACCAATGCTTTTTCATAATTCCTTCCTCCGAAATACTTTTCTTCTCTTACTCTTTTTAAAATCTACGTCTAACTTGGCAAACAATATCCTCTGAATATCTCCCCACGTATAAGCATTAATTAAATGTTCTAAATTGTGGAATTCTCTCAGCGTCATAATTCCTTCCTGTCTTCTCCAGAAATAGTTTTCTTAAACTTTTGTGCTGCCAATTCGTGCCATTCTTTTAATGGAAGAACAAAGACAGTGCCAGCCACATCAATTCCAATGGCTTTTCTTGGTCCATCACCGCATTGATAAAGCCTATCTTGCCAAGTTCCCACATCGTCGCTATATGGTTCCTCATAAAGAGTTTTTTCTGTCGGATCATATTTCGCCAAATTTTCTTCGCTCATTTTATTTTCTCCTGTCTTCTCGGATTTTGGTGTTATGGTGTTCATAGTTTTTAAAGTATTGCTTAACATCTTTTTCCCACTGAAAATGTGAGAATATACTTTCAGGAGAATCGTCAATAACATAACGAAGTAACTCCTCTGTTTTATCAAGCTTGGCTTTGAGAGAATCGATTTCTTTCCAGCAATAGGCCGAATTCCAAGATTCAATCGGACGATACCAAGATTCATTTTCACGGTCACATTTACGGCAAGCAGCGAAGTTTTTAGATGCTGACGAGAATTCCATAGCATTTGAATCCCCATGATACGGACACGGCCTAAGTTCTTCTTTGTTTTCACTCATGTTTTACACCTCATACTTCTCCATTTAAATTTTCGGGTAGTTAGGACTCGAACCTAAATATCTAGAGCAATTTGCATTTGCTGACTAGAAGCACACACCATCAACCATAAGTTCATAGTGTGCCGCGAGTATCCCGCCTCGCTCCTACCCGTTATGTTTTACACCTCATGCTTTAATATAAAAGATGTCCGTGGCACAGGAGATCTAGAATATCCTCCCCATATGCTTCAGGCGTACCACGGACAAATTCGCATTCCCGATCAGGAATATTTTCATCAAAAACACACTTTTTCTTCTCATTATTACCAATCGGGAATAAATTATTTACCAAACCACCTCACCAACAATTCCGGCAGCACACAGACTGTTAGGAACATGAGGAGGGTTAGGATTAGAAAGTTTCGGGTGTCTTTACTCATAAATTAATCCAGCCCTCCGCAGATTCCCTTTGATGTAACAATGGATGAAAGTAGAGTAGTCCGCTCGGGGCTGAAATCTTTTTTGAATTGGCCTCTTTTTAAAGGAAATAGTTTCAATTTCTCCTCTTGAATTTCTTGCCACTTTTCAAAGTGTTGGAATATTTCATGTCGGTTCCGGTCTTGATAGCTTTTTGATTTAAAGGGACACCAAGGGCAACGCATTTATATGTGTCTCCATTTGTTTAAAATTGTTCCTGCGGTCGACAGTAAAACCGGACCCCTCCAGCTCTCCTTTGACCGCAGAAAGTGAATGGCTTCCCTCCATCCCTCTCCTCCTTCAGGAAGCCAAAATTATTCATCTTTTTTATGTGTAAACCTTAACGTTGATGAAATGGTAAGCGCTTGCGCCAAATTGTTCGCCAAGTTGTCATCGGTTTTGCAAAGTTTTTTAATTTCTTTGGTGTCACATTTGAGATAATTCCAGGGTTCAATATTGTTATTCGTTAGTACTGATACCAACTCTTTTGTATCGCCTTTCCATGTTTCGTAAGGGAAGAAAGAGAAAGTTTCACCATTCACTTTTATTTCACCATTATCCTGTATCCAGCCCTTAAGTATTTCTTTCTTTGATTCAAGCTGAGATTCAATGGCAAGAATATCTTCAGCCACTTTTTGCGCAGATCTTTTATTTCCGATTTCTTTAATGGATGAAGCTTTTTTAGTGCAGGCGAACGCAACCATACAAGAAGAGCACCGAGAACCTGGCTTTGCTTTGAAACGCTGGTCTTCTTTCATGGTTTCCGTGATTGCTTTGATTTGAAATTCAATCCCTGATAATTTTTCTTTAGGAAACTGCCACTTTTCTTTCCAGTTTGAGCGAACATAATGGATCACCACCTCGAAGTTTGTTATGTCGGGATAATATTTTGAAATGAGATAGGCATAGAGTTGGACTTGGAAGGTATCCGATTTCCCATGAAAACCTGTTTTGTAATCCGTTATACGGGCCGTGGTGCCTCGAATATCCAACCTGTCGATGATTCCCCTCATCCACACGTTCTCAGCCAGGAAATCGCAAGGTAGGCCGTCTGCCATCAATCCTAGCTTGAGTTCGCAGCTTGTTTGCCAGCCTTTAAGATCAGACCAATCAAGATTTTGTATAAAAGCATCACAAATAGATAAATATTCATCATAAAGTGATTGATCTTTTGGTTCTTTTGCCCAACAATTCAAAGCGACCATGCTCAGATGATCCAATAAATCATCTGCTACGCCAGGGAGATTCCCTTTTATTCCATCTTCAACCCATGCTTGAAAGAATTCATGCGCCGCCGCACCCAAGGTCATGGGGTCGCTTTCGTCTTTTCCGACTTTATCCAAATAGGTGAGCTTGTAGCTTAAGGGGCATTCAGTCCAAGCTTTAATTTTAGAATAGCTATAGGAATTCATTACTGTCCTACTTGCATCGACTTGGCCCATTCGAGAATTTCCGCGGCCTGTGAATTGTTCAAATCTTTCGATGTACTTAAATTCCACCGCTTATTTATTTCTAATTTCACTAAGTCTTTGTTGATTCCGGCGTTTGTAATCTGGGTGTGAAAATATTTGAGTTGAACAGGCGTCATTTTGTCATCCAAATGATCGGGCGCTCCCTTAATTTCCTCAGTGTCCCCACCAATTTCCTCAGCGATATAAACACCGGACGTTTCAGCAGGAAAAGCTTTTCGATGAGCCAAAGCCTCAGCACATTTTGCCAGCATAATATGAGGTTTCACTTTCCAATTCTGTTTGGGTCGATATTCACCCGTCGATTTATCTTTGGTCAATTGGACATATTCGTCATAACGTGCTGTAGAGGAAACCTCAAACCATTTATCATCAACTCGCTTTTGAATATAGGCAGTCGCTGATACCAATTTTTTATCTTCATCATATTCATAGGTGGTATCTTTTCCAGGTGCGTAATTTTTAGATCTGTCAGACAACATTCGATAACCATCGATTCCCGTATAGGCTGTCATCACGTAAGCACCGATATCTTGATTCCAAATCTTCATCATGTAAATTTGTTTCATGAAGGGATCCAAATTTGTTTTGTTGCAAATGTGAAGGAAGAGTTTTAATTCGTCGTCGGAAGCACCCTTAGCAACAGTGCGTTTGATGAGATCAATTTGAGGGCGGGTAAATCCTGCAACTGTTTTTGGTGTGATTGTTTTCGGTGTGGTTACAGCGACTTCATTTGTGTCAGTCATAGTGGCCTCCATCGGTCATTTATTATGATGAAAGAAATATAACTTACAAATGATACCAATGTCAATAAATATTTGATACCAAAATAAAACCCCCTCTCGGCAGCCGATGCTAAGAGGGGGCGAGGTGTGACGATAACTCCCTTATGTCAGGAGGAGAGCGATGAAGGCGGTACGGTTGGAACTGAGGTCGAGGTCGTAACAGTTGTGTTTTTGGTCAGGACCGTCGTATCTTTTTTGTTTTTCATGTAGGTATCCATGACGGTTCCCCCACCGATAAGACCCAACGCCATGACCTCGCACGCCATCCAGGTTTGGGTGTCTATCATTTTAAAGAGAAAGAACAAATGCGACGTGATGAAAAACCAAAGTCCTATTCCGACTTTTCTCGAATCGTTAAATAAGAGAATTTTAAAGAGGCCCATTAAGGTTTTGGATTGAGTCCAAAAGCAAGTCCTACCGAGAAAGCTAAGTAGGAATGTTTTTCTCTAAAGTCATAAGCAAAAGCCGGACCTGCTTCTACAGAATTTAAAAATGTCCAATTGGGACTCAACGTCACGAATTCTCTGATGAGTGGTGAGATATTAATATAAGCGTCTGCCACATATCCCGCACCCGCTGTCTGATTGTCATCTGGGTTTGTGATACCAGTAAAACCGAACCGAAGTTGACCGATGGCTGATCCTTTCCATTGTCCAATTTCCACAATGTCAGTGAGAAGCGCCAAACGGTTTTCGCCTTTGGTTGTCCATTGTGAGCTGGCGGACACGTGATCGACCAAAGATGCTTTAATCTGATCGCCCAAAATATCCGCTTTTAAAATACACGGTGAAATCATCAACAACAATGCAGCAAGTACTTTTTTCATTTCTAATCTCCTTTTTCTCTGTCTTTCTTTATAATAAATATTGCTCCGTTCTCTCTGGGCGGCTGTGATACCAATTCTATGAGCCAAGAAATAATAACCTGGGATATCACGATCTTTTCTTCTGGTCTTTAACCATTTCTGATAATCGGGTGAGGCAACAATCATGTTAATTGTTTTCTCTAAAATTTGTAGATAGTTCATGGGCAGACAGTCGGAACTCTATGTCCGTTAATCATTTGAGAACACCACCCCTTCCAGCCTTGCATTCCATTGGGTAGGTAGGAAGATGTAAAGACCATATATTGTTCCATGTCATTATCTAGTATCTGATTAATTCCTTTAAGCTTTCCCTGCATCATTAACATCTCTGAGTACCCTTGAAGACTCCAAGTCGCATTGCGAAGGGTGTAGGTCGAGCCTTCTAACCGATAGGTATAACCGTTAATAACGGTGCTGGAAAAAATCACCCAACCATCTATATAAAATTCATTCCACGTCGAGACATTTACCGTATAAGTCGAGTCGTAAATAGTTGTGATTCCGTCGATATAAGTATCGTTGCGAATTCCGGTCGTTGCCGCTGTGGGATAAGTCTTTGACAAAGCTGAAAATCCTATAGAAGGAACAAAAAACAAACCAAGTAACAATAAGTACTTTTTCATTTTAAATCCCTCCTATAGGAAGTTAATTAAAGGCCTTCGACTTTAACTGAATCCGTGGCGCTGTTGACTGAGGTCGTTGAATCAGCGTTTTTTTGGACAAGAGCCTGAAGTCTATCTACCTCTGGCTGCAGGTCAGGAATTGATCCCGCTGCAATCTTGGCCAAGAGACGATTCACCGCGTTCGTCACCTCTGTGATATACGTTGTTAACGCATCGATCAGTCCTTGTTGAGACGTCTCTACGTCATTTAATTTTGCTCTCACATCATCTAGATTTGCCATACAATTTCTCCTTTATGATCTTTTCTTTCTATCTTCTAAATTGTCAATTTTGTCTTCTATCTTGTCTAACCGACTCATCAAAGATTGGTAGCTTTCGATAATGGTCGAAAACTTACTTGTCGTGTCTGCCATCGAAACCAAGATGTCAGTGAATCTTTTTTCCATTTCTAACGTATGACTCATCCTCCAATCTCTGAGTTTTGTGATTTCTGACCAGACATGATCGGACTCTTGAACATGATTATCTCTTTCATCTATTTGGTCGCGGTCGTAGCGGTCGAGCCGCCATTTGGTGACAAAGAAAGATCCTGCTATCGTGGAAATGAGTCCACAAATAGTAATGATGGTCGATATATCCATTATTTATCATCGCCTTCCCATACGTAAGGAGAGGGATGTTTTTCGTCAACCATGGTATCTGCGTGAAAATGCTTAGGGGCAATTTCAACCCGATTAAATCCAGCCCGTCCCAACGCCCACGCTAATTTCGCCCTCATAAATGGATCTTGAGGGGCCACCATATCGAAGGCCATTCCCTTTACATGCGGTGAGTCAGGGGCGCCACCAATTTCTGCGTTTCGCTCTGGCGTCCGATATCCTGATGTTTGGACAATCGGAAACCCGAACAATTCACGGGCGCGATCCCGTTTAAAACAAATATCAGGAACCATTCCTTCGCTTTCCTCATCTGTGAAATATTGCCATTTGCCCATAGTTAGGTTTTCCTTTATTGATGAGCGTCGCCCATCTCATGTACAGCTTCTGCTGCTTCATCAACATAATTTCTAAAAATATCTTTAGGTCTTGAAAGACTATCAGGGTTTTTACGAATGTAATCTGCCAATTTGCTCGCAATTTTTGCCTCTGCTCTGTACCCAAAAGAATCCAAGAATTTCTGGACGGCGGCGCGTGAGATTCCGGCTCCAGGCCCAAGCCTTCCTCCTGCTTCAGTCGAAGCTCTTCTTTTTACAAATTCGTTAATCTGGGTTAAGGCTCCGTAATCCTCTAGAGAATTTTCGTACATTCTCATTTCTTCAGGAGTTAAATATTTTGAAATGGTGGCATGATTAATGTTTCTGACCTGACGCGCTACGTCTGCAATCGGACCCGAAGGTTTGTTTAAAGGATTTTGATCTTTGGCTTCTTTAAACATCTCGGTTACTTTTTTAGAAATCCCTTCAGCCGTGCCATCTGTTTTTTTAAGTTCTTCCAAAGCCTTAAGGTAAGATCCTTTCTGTCCTGAATACATCCCCTTGGTTAAATACTTTTGGTCGAGCTGAGACTTGACCTGATTAATTAAATTGGTTGGATCTTGAACCGCTCCTCGATCAGATGCCATCTTTCTAAAAGCTCCTACTTTCCCGCCAGCGTCATTAAGATTTTGCTTAACCATCGCTTCTCGACCTTGAGTCCCGACCTTGGGTCCAACAAGTCCTTTGTCCTGCATATAATCTGCTAAAGCATGGGCACGGTCGACGCCCATCTTTCTTACCTGACCAGGTGCGGCACCTGCTTCTTTGAGAGTCATATTTTGAGAATGTTCTTTTAAATAGTTCGCCACAATATCCGACATTCCAGGTTTTTGGGCGGCTTCTCCATATTCTTTTTGTAAATAATCGCTCACCTGTTTCATGGGGTCAGAAATTTCACTTGGAATTTTAGAAGCGATCTTTTCACCAAAAGATTGGGGTGGAGTTTCAGGCGTTGGAGATTCTGGAGTTGGCGGAGGCGCTTTCTTTAAAATATCTGCCGCTTCACTTCCAAGATCTATTGGTGCAGGCGCAGGCGTTGTACGCGTAACTTCTGGAGCTTCAGGTTTGGGAATAGCGGCTTCACTCGCACCCTCATTGGCAAGTCCTTCTGTAGAAACGCCTGCACCTTTTGGTAAAAATGGCGCCACCAAAGGAGCAACCGTCATGGCAGTCCCCACAGGATGTTCTTTGAAATGCTCTATGGGATGAGTTGCTAAGTCAGCCAAATCTTTTCCCATGCTTTTTACTTGGTTCAAAGGCTCCATGGTCGCTTCTTTAATCGGGCCTAGGCTCTGTTTATAGGCGGCTTCACCAAGACCCAAAGGGTCGGCCATTCTCTTTCCCATGTTGAGTGTCGATTGACCTATTCCTTTAATATCTTCCCACGCATTTTTAGGAACGTCAGACCAAGGCGTTCCCTCCTTTTCTTTTATATAAGAATCGGGGTCGAAACCGCTTGTCGGAGTAGACTTTTCAGCTATATATTGATCTGGATCAAACATTTACATTCCGTGCATCGAGAGGATTTTTTTAGCTCTCGGATCATTTCTGTTCGCTTTCGCCCAATTAATCGCTTCCATGTCTTTACTATTAATCGCGGTGGTGGCAATGGGAGCAGGAGCCGCACCACCTTTCATTTGATCTTCAAGAATTTTTGCTTCATCACGATGCAAAATATTTTTATCCAAGAAACCCATTTTTCCGCGTTTCTCAGCGGCTTCTGCCGCCAGTTTTTTTGTTTCTAAGTCTTGTTGAGACGTTCTATTTTCTATGTCAGAAGCCAACTTTTTATTTTGCATGTTTAAATCGAGTTGCTTAAGCATGGTCTCAACTTTAATTTTGTCATCTGCTGACATAAGCTGGGTCAGTGGATCGACAATCGTCTTGGCCGCTGCTGGATTGGCCAAAAGCCTTGGAATATCTTTTTCAGGAATACCAACTTTTCTAAAAAACATCTCTAAAGGAGCTGTAAGACTTGAACCAAACGGAGTCTTTGAAGACATCCCCTCATAGCGTTCTTTAGCACCCATATTTTCTTGGTTCATTTTTGAAAGAGTGGGGATCGCGTCTAAAGCCGTTTTCTCTTGATTGGACTCTCTATCATCTAAACTTTTTAAATATTCGGGTCCTGCGAAAGCGGCGGCACCTCTAGCAAGTCGATTCCCCCAAGATCCTTGGCTTTTCATGACGTTTTCTAAAACTTGTTTTTCTTGATCAGGACCATATTTGTCAATCTGGGCTTCTTGGCCTTTTATATAGGTTGATAAATCATCAGAGGTATGGCCAGGATGAGAGTCAGCGATCTTTTCCTCATCATCACCTGGCAACTCCGTCTCTTGAGTGGGTGCCATCTCGGGTTTCGCTTGAATGGGCGGTGTCGGAGAAACAGGCTTAGGAACGTTTAGCCTCTGGGTTGGAATCGATTGAAAGTCCGAACTCCCATGTGTTAAAGGGGCAAAGTTTTGTTGAAGATATTTTTTTGTATCTTCATCTTCATCGTATGTTAAAGGCATATTAACCTCTCGCTGCCGCAACGGGCGGATTTCGTCTTTTTGTTAATGCTTCTAAAACACTGTGTACATCATCGGGATGAACAGGGTTTGTTGGTTTGTTTTTAAGTAAGTGTTGAACAAAACCTTTCGCCAGCTCAGGTGCATTTGGATTTGTCGTAACACTTCGAGGAAGAACCATCTCGCCTGGAGAGAGTCTTGCGTGTACGAAATCATTCTTTGGCGAGTCTCCAGGAACTCTCGGCGTGCCAGGAACAACGGCCCCTGAGTCGTAGCCTGGAAGGTCTGCTTCTTGAATGTTCGGGTTGTAACCCGCAGGCTTATTCATCGCCATGACGTTTCCTGCTCCAGGGGCCAAAGCATTTGCGCCTGCTCCAATTAAATTCTTGGCAATACCTAGATTTTGATTTCCGACTTGAGTGGCCTGATTGGCCTGTTGATTCGAGACGTTCGCTATCCCTCCCGCTTTTGTGATCGCATTATTAAAGACACTTTGAGGAACGGTCGCGTTGTATTCAGTCCGTTTATTCGCGGTGTCCGTATTTAGATTTCCAACATTTTGTTTATTCGTGGCATTGTAAAGATTGGCGTTTTGAACACGGTTGGCGTTATTCTCAGATCCCGTATTCGTAGCCCCCGCATTCCATTCTCTTATCGCATTCTCTGCCGCGGCTTTATTTGCTTCTTCACTATAGTTTTGACCGTGAATGGTCGAGGCTAGATTCCCTTCATTGCTTAAAGCGGCTAACGCGTTTTGTTCGGCTTGTCCGGCGGCCTGAGTGGCGGTTAAATTCGCATTACGTGCCGCGTCAGCTGAGTCAGCGCGCATGGCCGCTTCAGCCATGAGAGACGAAGGGATTCCACGCTGTGCAAATTGATCTGAAATGGCCGCATTATTTCCACGGGTAGTAGTTGCCACTTGGTCAAGGGCTGCGGTCAATTGAGCTTTCATCTGAGGAGTGAGTCCACCAGCGTCACTCAAAGCTTTTAATTTGCCCAACGTATCTTGTTCGGCCATCATGGAGGAGGGGTCGACTTTAATATTGTTATATGCATTTCCAGATACCAAAGCCGTCTTGGCCTCGGCTGGGGTCATGATTCCCATCTCTACATATTTTTGTAGTTCTGGGAGACTCAGTTGGGCGGCTGTGGGAGAAACGATACTCGAATAATTATTCTTGGCATCCTCTAAAAACTTGGCTGCCTTGTCATTTTCTCCGCCTGTTAAAGCGTCTGTTACCGAATCTATTAATCCCATAGTGTCCCCTTAGAGTGCGTTAAATATTTTCTGCGTATAGTGTTCCCATTGTCCCGTTGTCCCGTTGTACTGTTGGTACTGATTTGGCTGTGTGGGGTCCGGTCTTATATCTCCAGTTTTAGGAGGTGTCGGAGTGCCTGTTGAGACGGTGTTCGGAGTCTTGGTACTGAATTGGTTATAAACTTTTGAGTAATAAGGATCGTTTAACATAGACGGATTTCTCGAAACGATATCCATGAAAACAGGCGCTTCTTTAGACGTGATAGTCCCCACGGGGTGCGTTTGTAGAAAGTCGTTATCCTTTTGAGTTAAATTTTCGCTCACGTCTCTAAAAGCATTTTGATTATTAAAAGATCCGAGTGAGGTCGGGGCTGTTCCGGCCTGAGCGACGTTTCCAGGATTTAAGAAAGAAGACAAATCTTCTCCTGTTAACTGAGAAAGAGCCGCTGCCTTTGCATAATCTTCTTTAGAGGCCACATTTCCTGCATTCACAGAATCAGGAGACACGTTTTGTTGGACATAACTATTAATATCGAAAGGGACACCGTAGTCTTTATTTAATGTCGCTGCTTCGTCGGTAAATGACTGTAAGTCTTCAGGTCTTGTTCCGAGGACTGACGCTTGTTCCGCGGTTAAAGGCTGACCATTTTTCAAGGCGTTAACGGCGCTATCATAGGCAGTTTGTAGAGCCGTTTTCGTTTGATCGACCCGTTGATTGATTCCGCTCTGGAATGTCGGGATCACCCCGCCTTCGCCCGTGAATTGATTTCTCACATTCGTTGAAATTCCTTGAGCTGCGTTTTGAGCGTCGATTGCTTCTTGGTCAGCAGCGGTGGTTGCGTTTGTTAAATAACCTGTTAAATCGTTATAAGGCTTGGCCGCGTTTTGAACAGTTGAATAAGCGTCGGGACTTGTTTGGAGTAAAACGGAGTCAAGGACGTTCCCACCCTTCGTCGCGTTTTGATTTTGAGATTGAAAGTAGTTTTGAAGGCCTTCGTTGGTTCCAATTTGGTTGGCGTTCGTGACGGCTGTATTGACCTTGCCACTTAAATTTCCGTAAGCGTCTGTTCCTTCAAAATTAGCGGGGCCTGTATAAGAGTCATTGTAGAGAGACTGAAACGCCTTGACGTTATTCGGGTCATTGGCAAAGTCCGTTGTATTTGTAACTGCCCCTTTAACTAAATCAGGATTGTCTTGGGTATAACCCGATTTTACTTGAGTCGAAAAGTCCGTTTTTCCTTGATCAATAGAAGACTTGGTTTGACCATATTGATTCGTTAAGTCACCCGCTATTTTATTAGCCTGAGCCGTTACTTGAGGTTGATTGGCGCCCAGGTAAGCTTGTAAGTTTTGAAAAGGTTGTGCGGGAGTCGATTGAGGAGTGGCTTTACCAGTAGACGAACCTGGTCCTGATCCTGGCGCCGATGAGGTCATGGGAGGTGTCACCATTCCGTTCGGCTGTTGCGGTTGCCCGTTTGGATTATTTGGATCTTGTTGATTTGGATCAAAAGCCATAATTTTTTTCCTTTAGTAGATTCTTAAACTAAACGTATAACTGGCCGCTGCGGTCAGACCATAAATTGCCAAAATACTCACCTGACTCCCCGTCCACACCCAATCGAGTGTCACAGGGTTTCCGATCGCTGAGGCAATACCGGTCGTTGAATTAAGCAAGCACTGCCCGATTAAAATTCCATGAGGCGCTCCCACGAACTTTTGGGGAGTGAACGTAAACGTATTACTGGATCCCGTGGCAGAGGCATTATTAACTTGCAACGAATAAATTTCCTCGTTCGTATTAATCGTTAAATCAACACTCCCATTTAAAACGTTATACATTGGTTCGGTAAATAAATTGAGCTGACCCAAAAATCTTTGAAACCAAGGAGTTGATCCCTGGTAGTCCTCGGAGTAGAAACGTTTCGTTGAGGGTAAATTTGAGTTGGCCATTAATGATTTCGCTCTCCTACGATGTCATAAAATCCTGAAATTCCATTTAATGAAATATTCTGAAAAGCTTGAGCCATGCTGACCGAGACGTTCAACCAATGAGCCAAGGTTGTATTTTTGGTGAGGTATGTATTAATCATTTGCAGGGCCACACCCGAGACTCCAAAAGGAAGTGTCCCAAACGGAAAAGTCCCCCAACCTCCCGTTAGGACGGGTGTAATATCGATCGACTCTTCAACGGGATAAAAATCAGTTGAGAAACCCACTGTTGCGAAATCGAAATTCGATTGACTAAAAATAAACTGCATGACAGGTGAGAATCTTTTTATGAAATTCGGATACCCGCACGTAAGAGGCGAGTACGTAATGGTAGATGAAATCGGTTGGTAAATTCCAGCGGCAATTCCGATATACCAATTGAGTAAATCAGTAACGGTGACCGTTTTATTAACTGTATCGATGGCGGTGATGACGCTGGTCAGTTCCACGGACCCTGTTGAAACATTTTGAGCCAAGGAGTAACCAACGACCGCATTTGAAACGTCGTTTAAAGTAACCGTGTAATTACTGACATTCGTCACCGTTACCGCGTATTGACGATCAACGTAGTCTGTTAATGTAAAGCTTTTTCTTTCCTGTAAGACCTGACCAGTAGAATCTCCGAAGTAAAGGAGATTATCGAAAGGATTCACGACTCCGCATTTAATGTCCAAGTCCCATGTGGTCCAACTCTGCGTTATCCAGTTGTAAACATATTGAAGGGTTGAGAATTCGTCAGTCGTTTCCGCGGCGAGTGAATAAATATATTTACGGTCGGACTCATAAGAAACCGCAAAAGCGACACTGGGAAAGTTTGTGTACAAAGAAGGGGCGGAGAGTCGAAGTATATCCCCTTCAATATTCCGACTCGTAATCTGAGATCCTGACTCCGTGACTGAGATAATTCCTTGAGTCGTGTTAGAATAAACAGAATTATTTAAAGTCACGCCTGTGTCGATTCCATACTGAATGACCGTGTTATCAAAAGGAGTGACTGCAATATTTGAAGGTGAGCTTCCTGTCAGCCTAAAAACTCCTCCCTGAGCTTCCACAATCACAGCGTCACGTAGCGCATAGACTCTGTAAATAGATTGATCACCACTTCCTACGAAAATCAAATTGACTGTTGGTACTGCTTCAGGTTGATTGACTTTCGAAATATAGATTCCGTTTAAAACAGTGTTATTTGAAGAAGGATAAGTCGTGCCCGAGGTCGGGAGCGCCGGACTAAAAGCCGTCGTCCTTGAAGAAAGACCGTAGAAGATCGCGTGACTTAAATTCCGTGCCTTAATTAAAATCTGACCAGGAAGTTGATCGAAACCGGAGACATAGTAGGCATAAAATTCTGTATTGGTCGTATCTTGATTAATTGCGGAGACTAAGTTCCTGGCTGTCGCGTCAATATTCGCCGCAACAGTTCCACTGGAATCGACCTTAAACTGTTGGGCTGCGAAATTATTTGCGCCAGCTCCTGTGTAGGTATTTGTTGCTGTTCCAACCAAAGAAACGGTGTCTCCATTAACAAGACCATTTGGGGCGCCTACTGAAATAAGGGTGATAAAAAACTGTTGGATGGTCGAGCAGTTGGCATAGAACATCATTCCCAAGAACTGACACATGTCATGAGCCAAAGGAGGCGGGTCGTTCGTCTGAAACTCACCCTGCGCCCCTGGGCTTGTATAAAGAGTGGTTCCGAGTAAAACGTCAGGGGTCACATCAGTGACTGTCACCGCTTTGGCAGTAATTTGTAAAGCCGTCGGCTGGCCTTGATAGGCCAGTTGAAAAGTATCTCCTGGTGAGATAGAGGTCGAGCCAGTCTGAAGAGTCCGATAAATTCGGTAGGTGTAAGACGTCGTAACGACTGACGGAATGGTAAAAGTCACATCCACATTCGTCGCATTCCCAGAACTATTCGAGATGGTTGTCGCCATCGAAGGGTTCCCTTCAATTAAATTCCCGTTTGCATCTGTATAGACCCAAGTTATTCGATAAGCCGTCTCAGAGTTATTGTTTAAAAACCCAGTGACGCCATTAATAGCCAGGGTTAAGTCAAGGGCGGGGACTCCTCCCGCGGCGTAAGGGTTATTCGTTAGGGTATCGATTTTGTAAATGCCGTTATTGGTTGTGAAGTAAAGATTTTGATTGGCTTCAACGGCCCGAATGTGATCGCCTGAGATAGCCGTGAAAGTACCAGAATAATCAACCCACGTGCCGGTTCCCGTTGAGTCGTAAGCCATCTTGGTTGAATGGTTGGCAATCAGTCTGTTTTGAAAAGGGAAGAGTTTATAGATGGGAGTGGATAAAACTGTTCCGTACTGCTTAAATCCGCGTCTAGTTTCTACAACGCCAGGCTTGTCGATAACGACATTGTTCGCCACTTGCATAGCACCTGGCGGATTTTTTGAAACCGCGTTATTAAAAGTGAAAAGGCCAAGGGCGTCCAGGTTAATTGCAAGCATATTACCTGAGAAAAGGCGTTCCCATAATGCCGAAATTAAAAGGATTGTTCCGATTTTGAATAATCTTTCGTCCTCCCTGGACCCTTGGATCTACCAACTTCACAAAGCCTGCGGATATTTCCTCGTAGTTCTTTTCAGCCAACTGTAAACCTTGCGAGTCTCCTAGACTTCGCGCAAGTCGTGCCGCACCAGCGGCGATGAGTAAATCATAAGTTTCATAAGGAATTTGGGGGATACAGCTCATGAGAGTGGGACAGAGATACATTCCAACAGCGAGTCCCGTAGGAGCCGTCGTTAAAGTAATCTGACTCGTCCCCGTATTTATATTTGTGATCGTAGCCCCATCATCAATTGAATTAAATTGCGGGAAGTTTTGAATAATGTCAAAAGTGGTGGCCGTGGTCCAATCGGTCACAATGTTATCGACTGTAATGACGTTAGAGGCGACGTTTGTAATAAGTCCACAGTTGGTAACAGACGTTAAATTATTTGGGCGTCTCAAAAACTTCATACGAAGGGTGTAAGCAGTTGCCGTGACCGCTTGTTGGGGATAGAGAATGACTTGGTCGTCTTGAAGATAATAACCAAAGGTATAGAGAGGCAACTGATAACCAAATGGAAAAGTAGACTTTATTTGAACAGGTGAGAGTCTTGTCAATTCAATCTCGTTACCTTGCGCGTCAACAAAGACTATATCTCGAAGCATAGCTCCTGAAGATCGTTCTGGGAGTGTATAGCTGGCCGCTCCCGTTACAGGTTGGTCAAAGATATTCACCCAATACTCTTCACGAACTGAATTAATAAGCGGGATAATCTTAGACCTCATCGCCTTATCCAAATGCTTAATAACGTCATCCGGCTGGAAAAGATTTTGAGAGGTGGGGGTGATGTATTCGCTCTTTACATCATCCACCATCTCATCAACTAAATATTCTGGGCTAGCTGTAGCCATTATTTCTTCTTCTTACGAAGGAAGGGAGGAAGATCTAGTTCTTCACTATCTTCTTCTTCAGGATTAACAACCCCGCCTTTCGCCATTCCCATTTCACCTTTTTTATACAAAGGGTCGCCCGTGTCGTAACCTGAAAAAAGGTCTGAGTCTTCATTTTCAGGTTTAGGAACCGTTCCGCCTGTGTGATAAGCGCACCCACCCTTACACATGTCTTCATCATGACCTTCAGGAAATTCGTCTCCGTCCGGATCTCCACCTGGAGAAACTGAAATTGTGATACTGACTCCCTTGTCTCCGTTCATATCGTCTTTTTTACCGAACATCTTTTTAGACTCTAAATCGTCCATATCGCCAAACATCGAATCTAAAGCTTTTGCATGTGCATTCATATTTTCTCCTTATCTCGCTCTTGTACAAGTCAAACTTGAAAATCGCATCGAAGGGGCGGTGGGCGAATAAGTTTGTTCTTGTTTTAAATAAATCGTTGTTGGACCTGAGAGTGAAACGCGGTACCTTGGAATGACTAAGGTCTGTCTGTCATTATTTCCGAAAGCAGCTGTAAAATTTGCGACGTTATAACCGCTCACATGATCCGTCGTTGTATTGGCGGAAAAACTAGAGATTGCAATCGAAACGTCAGTCCATCCCGCAACCCCTGGCCCTGATGTTATTCCTAAGGCTGAGCAGTCCCAAATACCCGCTGATAAAGTCGTGCTTACGATATTCGTATATTGAGTGCTTGTTCCCGCTGTAAAATTTGCTGTTGTAGCCGTGGACGCAAATTCGCCATAGGCTCCCTGTGTGTCAGTATTCGCTGAAATAGAGCCCTGAATAACAGCTGGAGTTGAAATGACTATATTCGTGGCGTTCATGGTGATGTAATTGACTGAAGTATCCGTCGTATTAATAGCGATTTTTCCATTCCCAATCGAATTCACCGCGAAAGATAATGTCGAGGTCAGTAAGATACTTCCTAAAAGTATTATTTTTCTCATAATTTATTTCCCACTCAACTGAATTATATATGCTTGAGTCAAATAGTTTCCTGAAGCGACTTTGCAAAGAATAATTCCTGTCGATGAACCTCCGCTTGAATAAGTACGGACAGCCGGAGATCCCAAATCATCATGTGATGAAATGACGAGCGGTGTTACCGTATAGAAACTTGTTCTTATTTCATCTGTAAAAGACAAAGTGCCCGCTGCGTCATGTCCTTCGATTGTGATCTGACAACTATATTGATCACATTCGGCAACCTGATTATTGGTTGTTGTTACGGAGCTCGTATAAATACCGACATTAACTGCTGAATTTGTTCCTGTGGCGGTCGCTGACCCTCCAGTAATCGTGTAAATATTGGCAATTGTTTTATCAAGGGGGAGCGGGAAGTCATGCTTATGAATCACAATTCCCGTCGAGCATCCTGCGCTAAATCCTAAATTGTCAACTGACGGCAAAAACATGCCAGAACCTGCGTCCGTTCCAAACACAAAACCTGGTAAACATGACGTTCCGTCTCCTGTTATGACTTGACGAGAAGCATTTACACGAACCCCAACGCCGCCCCGTGAAACGAGAGCTACTGTATCGTCAGTATTTATTCTGACCCCCGAGGTTGTTGAGGTATTGGAAAAGAATTGAGGCTGTGTATTTGATTCTGTGACAGAAATATTTGATGGGTATAAATTATTCACAATGATTGTTGAGACAGTAAGGTTTGTAATAGTTGAAGATGAAATGGTTTCGAGCCTGGTCACAGTTAAAGTCGATACGGTTAGATTTGAAATCGTGGAAGATGAAATCGTAGAACTTACCGTAAAGGTGGATACGTTCAAATTCCGAATGGTTCCGCTTTCAATATTAATCACGTAATTGTGATAGGTGCTTGTCGACGGAATATAAATCTGTGTCGCGGCCCGACCAACCATCGGCATTAAAAATAAGCTTAAACTGAGTAATATTTTCTTCATCATATCTCCAAGAGTACGTACCAATTTGTCCCGTCAGCCACAATCATGCAAAGTTCATAAGGAAGACTTAAAGTCTTATCTGCCGCCACACCGTCAATTAACTCTGAACCATTTCTGTGAAGTGTGATGTTATTTGTGGCCGCATTTCCGTTGATGTCTTTGATCATAAGCCATGTATTAATCGATGGGGCTGGTAGATTAATTGTAATTGCCAGGCTTGTTGTCGTTACCAAATACGTATGAGCGGTGGCCCCCGTAATGGGAGTGGTTGTCGCGGAGGTCAACGACATGAAATTTGACCCCGTTGAGGCGGCAGCCAAGGCGATCAGAAGTTGCGATAAATTGCCACTCCCTTGCGCCCAGCCTGTCTCCCCATAAAGGGGAGTAGGGTACGTTGTTCCGTTAACGACTACATTTGTGGGCATATTTTATAATCCGTGCGAAATAACGCCTTTGGTTCCGTCTGTCCCGCCTGTCAAAGCAGATCCGACCGTAATCGTACCGCCTGTCGATGATAGCGTAATTAAGTTTCCAATCGTGCCAGGAACAAGGGAAGCGATTGTAACAACGGCACCGCTGGAGGTTGCTTGAACTACTTTATTTAAGGTCGTAAGGGCATTAATCGTCGTGACTGCATTGGCTGCTGTAATGGTGTCCGTTCCACCGACTTTGAATTGAACGCTTGTCGGAGTGCCATTGGTTGCTGTGATGGTCACGCCTCCAATAACCAAAGTGTTCGTATTAACAACAGAGGCAAACGTCGCGGTCCCTTTTGCGTAAACACCACCCTGGATCACTTGCCAGTTAGAACTATAAATGCCTCTCTGTAAGTCATTAAAAAACTGAGTCAATTTGTTTTGTGTGACGCTGCTATTGCCTGCAATAGGAAGTAAGGTCACGGCTGGGAAATTCGCATTTGTCTGAAGCACGATCGTCATGACTTTAACCCCTGTCCCAAGCGGAATTGTTGGTGAAGAAACGCCCATATAAAATCTCCTTTAGATAGCCGCACCCCGCGGACTATTAAAGTCCTGCGGGGTTTTGGCTTGAATTAATTCTTAAACGTTAACAATGTTCTTCAAGAATACTCCATGTGCAGGAGCTTCCAAGAAGATCGCCTGATTGGCGTAACAACGTAATTCGTAAGCAGCATAAGTCTGGGACTGCACGAAAAAGTCGCCTGGCATACCAGGGAGCGTGTTCGTGACATTTTCGACTGGACCCATACGAATGAGTTCGTCATCCGGGAATATCATGGCCTCTCCTTGGTGCATGAAGATATGAACTTGGATCGTGTTCACACCGTTCGGACCAAAGAATTGAAGCTTTTTAAACCCATTTTTTCCCTTATCGCTATCGTAAGAGCTGTCATACATCCGCGCCCCTGCCTGTTCGTCGATGAGGTTGGCGAAGGTATTCGGGCTGATCAATGTCGTTGAATCAGAATCAAGACCTCGGTTCACACCCAAAGCAATGGCTGCTTGGAGTTTTCCGAAGGTCAGCTGAGTGCTAGCCACGTCATAAATATTCGACTGCCAGAGTGAATAGGTCGACATATTAATATTGAAGAGTTGGCCAGAGGTCGTGGAGAGAATAGCTCTCAGACCCAACATCGAATTTCCAAAAGACGAATTCCAGTAAATATCCAATGTCGTTGAGCTAAGCGCATTTAAGGCTGTAATACCCGTTGCGCTTCCTGTAACCGTGATGGTTCCACCAACTGTCGAAGAAGCGGGGACGACGTTTAAAGCGGTGATTGTGAAGATTGAATCTGCACCACTCGAAACAAGTGTTCCTGCGTTATAAAACACGATCTGGGAATTTTCCATACCTGAAAATACAGCAGGGGCCCATGTTGCGTAATTAATCGTAACGACCTGAGTTGTTGCGTTTGTGTTGGTTGAGGTTGTCTGTTGAGCCAATGAATTTCCTGTGCTTGGGGACGAACCACCTCCATACAAAAGGTCCAGTTCCAAGAATTTTGAGGTTGCTTTGACCAAGTTCTTAACAATAAGGCTTGTTGCTTCTGCAAAGGATTGTTTTCCACCTTTGGCCGCTTTGGCCGCTGCGTCATAAGCCAAAAGGTCGCGGTGAGTAATAGCGGACCCTTGAACCTGAGCATCTCCGAGTTGCGAGGCAATGGCATTCACCAAAGTTACGACTCCAACACCCCAAGTGGCGCCCGTGGGAAGTGCCAAGACGACGGGTTGATGGTATTTGTTTCCTTCGCGTTGTTCTTTGGAAACAAAGTTGTCCATTTTTAAGAGGACATCAGAATCAGGAACTAAGTCTTTAATCTTATCGGCGTATACTTCCTTATATAGGCCGTTTAGCGTAGTAGTTGTTTCAATAGATGACTGTGCCATTTTGTTGGCTCCTTTAATTTATTTTATAGATATCTAAACGGCAGAGTCTATTTACGACATGGGATATTCAAGAAACGAAGTCCCATTTAATGCAAATTATTCGATAATTCCCCGTTCTAAGTTTCGTAACCATTTTTTACGTTCTGCCGGACTCCTTTCTTTCTCTTTTCTAGACCGGGCCGGACGTGGAGCGCTGGGATCTGTTGGAAGCGAATCCTTTTTATCCAACGCTTTCATCAAAGCCTTGTTAATGACTTGAGGCGTTTCGCCATCCAACATCGTTAAAATGTTATCAACCGTCCCTTTACCCAAAACGGACTTTACTTGAGTCACAAAGTCAGCCTGGACCAACTTACAGCAGTTATCAAAATCAGGATGTTTTCCGGCCCGAACGTACAAACGTGCCTTTTCCATGACTTGACGGACAATATAGTCATCGACAGGCAGACCGCTAGCAAGGACTGATTTACCCAGAGCCGTTCGGTACACTTCTTTTATGCTGGCAATGTTGGCCGCTTCTTCTTGTTCTTTTTGGGCGCGTTCTCTTTCCGCTTTCTCAGCCCTAAGAGACTCTGCTTCTTTTTTTGATTCAAGAAGTTCACGATCTTTTGGATCCATGAGCGAAGGTTTGACCTCATTTTCATAAATCCACCTCTTAACGCTTTCTACCAACTTAGGCTTTTTAGAATTCAAGGCAGCCATTAGAAGCGCTTCTTGTTTCGATTCATCAAACTTCAAATCAGGATGATTGAGTAACTCAAATAGTTGATTTGGGTCTTGTACCTTAGAGACAAAATTGTTTAAAGCTTTCTCGTACCGATCCGCATCACTGACCCGCTTCTCAAGTCCAATTGACTTCTGGGCCCGTTCTTGTAACCAAGACTCGCCCCGTTTCTCAATGCGTCCGTCAGGGAATTTGATGTCATAGGTCCGCTCTCCAGGTTTTGGTGCGTTTGGATCTATAGGCGCAACTTTGGCGGCGCCGTCTCCTACTACAGTTTCTGCGGTATTGACCGCGACTTGTTCAGACATAGTGTCTCCTTTTATTTAAGTCCAACAAAAAAGGGGTTGTCACCCGCGTTAACGGATAACAACCCCTAAAAGTTGGTACTGCTTTCGGTGGCGTTTTAGGCACCCAAGGGGAGCAACCCCCGCCCGTTTAAATTAAGTTATTGTGGATTGCGGCTTGACGAACCCGTCGATAAGAAAACGCTCGTCCAAGCAGCGGGACCCGTTCCTGTCGAAACAACAATCGGCGTATTTGTGCAGTTACTGCAAAACACAATCTGGCCGGTCGTATTCGGTGTTAAAGCTTGAATCTGAGCCAAGGTTCTGACCCACAGAGTCAAAGGCGCGCCGCCAGATTGCACAACCGCTCCGCCTGAAGAACCAATTTGAACGGGCTGACCAACGGTCGAGGTGGTGTCATCCGGTGTGACCCATGCTCCGCCTGTCGAGGTTCCCCAATTGTATTGGTTTGCAGCATACACACTTACTCCGATCAACGTAACAAGCGTGAGTCCTACGAATAACAGTATCTTTTTCATTTTATTTGAATCTCCTTATTTAGATCTAAAAACAGAAATTGATGCACTTGAATTTGTATTGACAGCACCCCAAAGGTCGCCAGCGAAAGGACTATTGACTCCATCTGGTGACCAAATAACAGGCGTCGCATTCGCTGGTGTTCCTGGGATTCCGAACGAATTGGTGAATGAAACAGTTGTGTTGGAGGTTGCTACAAAGATCGTAAAGGTCGAGGTATTCACAATCCAGTTTCGTTGAATCCCTGATTCTCTCGTTAAGATATGGGTCGGAGAGTTCGTGCTGGTCGCAACCGTTAAGGTCCGCGTATCGTTACTGAAAGTCAGCGAATTGTCCGGTGGATTCCAAGCCAAGGCAAAGTTTGTATAGACGGTCATGATGGTAAAGAAGAGTAACTTTTTCATTTAAGCTCCTACGGGCTGTGGAATCTGATGCGGCATTCCATTTGAATTTGGTACGGGTAAATTTTGAGGTGGAATTGTTTCACGTGAAATCGTGGGAGCTGGTCCAGCGCCATGGTTCATGGTTGGTGGCGGCGGAGGCGGTGGAAGAACTGGAATCTTCATAAGTGCGCAAATCTCAGGTGACGTGGCCGATAATTGTTTCCAAAGCTGTTTATGCTGTTCAACAAAATCTTGAACGGATTGGATGACGTTCATGTCCATTCTGGCATCTAAGTTTGAAAGAACTGACATTCCCTCTAAGATGAAAAGTGGGTGATTATCATAGATTGACGCGACTACTTTCTCGCCATCACGAAGCTTTTCTTTGATTTCTCTAATCAGTCGCATGGTTGCTTCTTCTGATTCTAAAACAGGTTCCAAAGCGCCCGTCTCGACCACTTCAAAATATTGTTGCGGGGTAATCAAACCTTTATTTAGGAAGGACTCTGCAATCTGTGAACGTCCACTGGTCGTTTGAGCCAATGGGTTTCCATAACGGATAATGACTTTATCGATCTTGTTGATGTCATCTTTAGAATACTTCTTTTTGGCGTACTTATTATTCGCCGAGAGCGTCATTCCTTCACGTTCAAGTGTTTTGTCTCCTAAATCAGGGAAGGCGAAGTCTTGTAGGTTATGAATGGTTGCGGTCCCGACTTGTTCTGCCAGTCTGACGTAACCCTTCTGGAGATCTGAATTAAATTGAATAGAGTTTGAGGTCATGAGAGCCAAAGCCTCACCTGAGACTTGGCCTTTGAGTGTCAAATCAGGATTCCCACGAACCACCTCATTAATTCCGTAGATCGTACCCATATCAGAAACGGTTTGTTTAATAAAGTTAAACGTCTCGGGAGGGCTTGAGGTTAACTGTAAGGCCTTGGGCATCCCCGCTCCTCCAGCTATTGTGGCGTCCCATTCTATGACGTTAAGACCTCCATAAAGATTTTCCCAAGAGATGCTGGACCCTTTGGCAATGGCGATATTCTGGACTGAGAAGGTTAATTGATTTGTGACTATAGCTGAGCAAAGGCGGTCGATTGTTTCTTGTAGAGGAAGGAGGTCAAAGGCTCTGGAATAAGCGTAAGGCGAACCCCATAGCTCGCGTGTGGCCATTCGGAATAGTGGAATCTCACGGTAAGCTAGTTTCCCATCTGAAAGAATAATTGTGTCATCGATAAATTTGGTGAAACGTCCTTGAGGGATGGCGGCGGTCTTCTTATGAAAGAAATAGTAAACGGGAATAATGTCTGAGCTTTCCGATATCGTATAGGTTAATTGAGTGTCGCCCAAACCGCTGCCACAATATAAAGATATGATGTCGTCAGACCAATCAGGATACTCAGCAGCCACTTCGTACTTATTTTCCCACTTACGTAAACAAATCCAAGAGTGTAGGCTATGATCAGGTAAAGTAGTGTCGACCACAATATCAAAGGGGCTCCAGACTCGATACTCATTGTCTCCTTCCTTTATTTCTTGTTTTTCGCCGTTCTCGTCTGCTTTAAAAGCGATTGTTCTCCCTAGGTTTTTGTTCCAAAGAACCGATACATAGCTTTCTCCAAAGACTTGTTGCATGTCTGTTGCGTTACGGAGGACGCCATCTAAATCCATGTCTGATCTATTGGCGTAGGTGTATAGAATTCCTTTGGATAGTTTGATCTGGTCTAAGGCCTCAGAGTCCGAGACGGTCGCTTGAGGTTCGTAAGAGAGTTTCTGTTGGCAGACCATGTTCGTCGCATGGGTGATGAGGTTTGAATAGTGGTTGACGTAGGTGTTGGTGAGTTCGCCTTCTTGACCTGAATGGTATAAGGCGCCTTTCATGATAAAGCCTTGATAGAATTTAAAATAAGAGTTGCGGTACAGGTTGACCCGTCCTGTCCTATTCATTTCCTTATAATAGGCCTCGATATGGTCTACAACCCCATTAACGCAGTCTGTCACCTCTTCAGAGGCGGCGAAATATTCTTTGGACTTCTTGGCCTGCATTAATCCAATTGAGCTTATTTATTTGATCCTGTGGGCTGGGCTGGACGTGTAGCAAACGGTGTCATGGTGTCAATGACAGATGCTACTCTGGTCTTAATATTGGCTTGGTTCTTGATCGTGCTGATTTCTTCTTTTAACTTAACAACCTCAGACTCTAAATATGTCGTGTGAGCCTGAATCGCACCTACCTCGTTATCCACATTAATACATCTTTTAGAGCGTTCGCTTAAAATAGCAATTGATGCAGCGAATCCGTCGAAACGCTTATTCACCTCCTCAACCGTCATCTTCTCAGGGAAGTGCTTTTCTACCCAAGTGCCGATGCGTGTGAAGATATTCAAGGCTTTTTAATAGGTGGTGTGGCGGGTTTTGGGGATAGGGGAGCAACCGCAGGCTTAGGTGGCGCAACAGGAACCACAGGTTTTTGCGGAATAATGGGGGCCACTGGCTTGGGAACCACTTTGCCATCGTTGTATTCCATGATGATCGGGTCGCCATAAGAATTTGGGAGTGATACTTTAATACCCCATTTCTCGACTAAATCTTTTACATCTTTCTGTGTGGGGTTTAGGTTTGCGTACTTATCCCCTTTCAAAACAAACGTTACATTAAAGGAATGATCTTCATATCTACCCATAATAAAGCCTCCATAAAAAATCTTTTAAAGTTTTAAATCTGTTCTTGTTTAACTGTCTTACAACTTTATCAGAAACGCTTTCCGTTGAGCAAAGAAGCAATGCTTCTCTTGGATTCATCCCATATAACCATATTTTAAAATCATTTCGTGAAAGATGAAATATTACTTCTTCATCCTCAGGATAGTGGAGGTTCGCTAAATAAGCCATGTGAGCATATTCTTTGCCAGACAACTTCCTGGCTGGCATCGGATCGCCCTCGGGATTTGTTAACGGCATTATTGAGTGATGACCAGTCGCATGATTTCGCGGTTCATCATCTGTAAAATCGAGCCCCGTGAGTTCGCGTCAGTAATGACACGCTTCCTATTTCCTTTCTCATCTAATTGGACCAATTCCCAAAGAGACTTAAAAGGCCCCGACCTTAACGCTCTCACTGCAAGTACACAGTCGTAGCGAATAGGTTCGCTCTTTTCTGCTATGGGTTTAATCTTAATTGGGGCGGGCACTGGACGCCTCCGGCTGGGTCTTGTATTGATTTCTCATCTTCTCAATTTCATCAGGTCCAATCTCAACAATTAACTTTTGATGAATCGTGTTTAAGAAGTTCATCCCATCTAACATGGCGGTGGCCATTCTAAGAGGAGGACCGAAGTTCATAGAGTTCACTGCATGAAAGAAGTTCTCGATTATTAACAACGACTTCTTGGCATTTTCAATTCCTATCTCTTCATTTGTCAAAGGCTGTCCGTCTGTCCCTATAATTCCATTAACCATTTTAACTCCCTTTCTTTTTAGTTTTCGCTGATATGCGCGGTCCGACATTTTTGTCGACAATTCGCGTCGACGGATATTTTCCTCGAATGAATTTCGAATAATATTCTCCTTTAGATGGAGCTTGCATAAAGTCATCCACCGTCTGTGGGTAAATCTGTGGATAAAGATATTGTCCACCATCTTTCATGGTGACTGTCAATTGCATGGAACTTTGATCATAGGCCAGATGCATAAGAAAACTTGAATCGGCGATACCGGTTTCAATCTTCTTTGAATTGCTTTGTCCACCAAAAGATGGATGTTGAACTATTTGTGCCATTTCTTTATCAGCTCTTTAAAGAAGTTTTCTTTTATCGCATCAATCTTGTCTGAGAATTCTTTATTTATTTTCTTCAATTTTAAACGTTGCTTAGAAGATAAATGCTGCCACCAATTGCAACACCAATAAGGATTTACTGAATGCCGAAATCTAGCCATTCGCTTTTACTCTCCAATCCTCTGTGGTCTTTTGTCTCGTTGTTATCTTAAAAGCTTGTCTTAACGTTTTATAAGTCGGTGATTCGATTTTTGTTTGAGGGATTGAATGCGTCTGGTCCGATATGCCAAGTAATGGCGGAATGGGATTGGTTTGAGTGTCCACGTGTCTGAGCAAATAACATAATGCAGCCAACCCATCAAAGTGTCCATAATTTGTCGATCTCGCAAAAGCTTTTTTACTTTTGTCCCAGATTCCATTCTCTAAACATCCTATTAAATATTTGCAATTTGGTTTAACGATTAATCTGCCAGCGTTCACCCAAAGCCTGAGTTCGTTGACCATTCCGAAATCTTCATCACCGGTGTTAGAGTTAAGAACTCCTTTTGTTGTGGCCATGAAAGGGAGATTATGTTTCGGGCCTGAGAGATCGTTTAAGATGATGAGATTATTATTGTCTCCAATACGGCGATACATCTTTGTGTAACCAAGCAACTTTTCTTTTTCTTTTGTTCGCTCGGCCAAGATGTCGGTACGAACCATATCGCCTTTAAGGAGAACCTCATCTTCAACAATCATCTTTCCCAACTTAAAGTTATAGTAGCCGAAACCATTAATCGTAAAGTCTCGGACTCCTGTGTCTAGGAATTCGTATTTGTGATAGAAATTGAAAAGATTATCTCGTAGGAAGTCTTGGACATATTTCTCACTCGACCATTCAGGAACGATTAAGCGATTGGTATCTACCACCCACCGACACATCATTTCCCGTTCCCACGCCAAGGGGTCAGTGTTTCTTCTCTTCATCTCTTCTATTTTGTGTTGGGGGATGTCTGAGTTTAAAATATCAAATGTGGCCACGCATCCACTGGCTTGGGCTCTTTCATAATAAATCTTACAAGGATGGTTTGGAACATCAGGAGGTGTTGTCATGATGATAATTCGTGGGGTGGACTTTGTACGAATGAACATGGGATTGAGTATATGTTCAATTACATAGTCGAGTGGGTAGGAATCGTCTTCATCTCCAAAGAAAGCAGCTTCATCGATTAAAACTAAAATTACTTTGTGGATTCCCCTAAGATCTTCGATATGACCTTTTTCTGCTGCACATAAATGCACTCTAATTCCGCTTGGAAATTCATAAGTGCTATCTTGCGCGTGGTATTTTGGACGGTAACTCTCTGGACAGTCGCGGAGAATTTGCTCAAAAGTTGGCTTGACAATTGTTCTAAGCTTTTTAAGCGTTCCAGATACGATGAGTATACTTCCTTCCACTTCTCTTCTAGCCGATTCAATTCCAAGTATGCTTCCGAGGAAAGTCTTTCCAAATCCTCGGTGACATAAAAGAAAGAAGATCTCTTCTGCGGGACTTCGTTTGATGTGGTCATAGGCTTCTCTTTGTTTTGGTTCTAGTTTGAATCTAAGCTGTCCAATCTCCCAGAGATTATGAACAGCTGCTTTAAACTCGGGCGACTGTTGGTTGATTAATTGTGCCGTTGGCATTTAGTTCGCGCATAAGTTTCAAAGTTGTCTCGGCCATTCGAAGTGCAGCGTCTGGAGAAACGTTTTGATCTATCTTTTGTTTAAGCGCATACTCTTCATAATATTTTCTCTCTAACAACCATGCGGCAGCTTGCCATGATTTTAAAGCGGCGTCTCTGATATATCCGATGCATCTTGATTTAAACTTTGCTTCGGCCTTTTTAATAGCTTCAGAAAATTCAGGCTTTTGCATCCAAACTGTGAATGTCTCATATGAGATATCGGATAGTAAACACGTATCGGTTCTGTTATTTCCTTGTTCTATATTGATGCAAATCTCTAATGTTTTTTCAGGTCCATATTTCATTTGAGGAGTCCCACCTTTGGACTGAATCTCTCGACGGTAAAGCATCCGTATGGGATATTACTATTGATATGGACTGGAACTGAGATAAATTTAAAGTTTCCATAGTCATCTGGAAAATAGGCATTTTTGCTTCTGAGAATTTCGACAAACTTTTTGTAGGCGATAGGGTGCAAAGTGATACCAAGAGGGAGAGGTTTTTGATGACGTGCATCTAGCATAATTTGATTCATCATTTTTTCAATATTTCTTTCAATCCATGAGTTTGAATCTTTCATTTCTTAACCTTCACATTAAAGAAATACTCTACTATTATTTCATATCCTACGAAAAGAAAAATTGCAATGAGAATGCTTAAGATAAAAGTAATTGTTAGGAGTGCTGTTATCTCAATTAAGAATCTTAAAACATTCATTTAAGCATTGTAAAGTGCAATCCGTTTTCTTCTTTCCATTTCCTGCGGCGTTCATCGGTCCATATTTCGTAGCGTTGCCGTTTGCACTCGGGGCATTCTCGAATTGTTAGAAACATCATTCGCCCTTCTGGAGTCTGACCCAATCCTTCGTGTTTTAAATTGCTGGTCCGACACATCCGCAACTGACAGAGAAGCTTCACTTCTTCACCATCCATAGAGTTTTTGAATTTGGTATCAAGTATCGACATAAATTGTTCATGGTTAAGGTGAACATGATTTTTATTTTAAGACTTTCTTCTCGCTTTTCATTTTCTGTAACATAAGTTCTAGTGCTAGAGCTATTTCTGCTTCATCTACCTTTTGCGGTGTAGCGGCCCTTACAGCCAATGCTTGGAAACGTTTGAGTCCTAATCTCTTCTTGAAAAACTCTACGTGATCATTTGGATTTCCGCTAAAGTAATTATGACATGAAAAACAGAGGGAGGCACAATTTTCTGGATCGAATCTGACTGATTTTTTCGCTCGGCTGTGGAAGTGTGAGTTATGAAGTCCTTGTGCTGGCTTTTCAAATTCTTTATGGCATCTTTCACATGAATATCCCGCTAATTCTCGAATGTAATTACTAAATAAAGCATCCGCTTTTGATCGCTTGATACCAAAAGACATTAATCTTCCCACCATATAATAAGCTCTAGCGCACACCAATCAAAGACATTCATGGTAAATTCTTTCTCTTCTGCCCATGCGTCCATTTCCCAGAAGGAAGGCTCTCGACAATCTTCCACTACTTCATTCCCTTTTCAAACTCTTCATTAACAAAATCGATTGCAATTTCTTTGTAATTCTCTGGGAAACCGTGTTCTCTGAAATCAATTTCAGCTTCTTTGATGAGAAGATCTTTAACCACTTCAAAACCCTTCATTAAATATCCGAAGTCTTCAAAAGCCAAAGAGAGAGAGAAATATTCTTTCGATTTCATTTCATTTATTCTTTCAAGAGCCGTCATCAATAATCCCATTTTGGTAAACGCGGATTTGACTTGTTAACCAATTCCATATCTAAAGATTTCAATTTCACATATCTATTTCGGGTCTTGATACCACTTTTTTTCCACTTCTCGTTAAGCAAAGCGAATTCGGCATCGGAGTAGCGATTGTTTACTACGTGCATTTTAGAGTACTTTTCTATTTTTGGTATCTTTTGTTGTCGGCTCATATATTTTTAATGATACCAAAAATTATTGCCAATGCGCATTAATTTGTTGCTTAAAGATCCAATCGTCGCCTTTCT
>Ga0068859_100000650_pt1 | contig 34829 bp, 33 predicted proteins | sample KBSSwiS22_FD_66585 | JGI IMG/M metagenome (GOLD analysis project Ga0068859, IMG submission 66585) | Switchgrass rhizosphere microbial communities from Kellogg Biological Station, Michigan, USA - KBS Switchgrass S2-2 | ecosystem: Host-associated > Plants > Roots > Rhizosphere > Soil ... | reverse complement strand
GACATCCTGCTGCACCATCCGTTCGAGTCGTTCGGCGCGGTGCTGGAGCTGGTGCGTCAGGCCAGCATCGATCCCGATGTGCTGGCGATCAAGCAGACGCTGTACCGCGTCGGCAACGATTCGCCGCTGGTCGATCAGCTCATCGAAGCCGCGCGACAAGGCAAGGACGTCACGGTCGTCGTCGAGCTGCGCGCGCGCTTCGACGAAGAAGCGAATCTTCGACTCGCCAACCGCCTGCAGGAAGCCGGCGTGCAGGTCGTGTATGGCGTCGTCGGCTACAAGACGCACGCGAAGATGCTGCTGATCGTGCGCCGCGAGAAAGGCACGCTGCGCCGCTACGCGCATCTTTCGACCGGCAACTATCATCAGATCACCTCGCGCATTTACACCGATTTCGGCTTGATGACCGCGAACCCCGAGATCGGCGAGGACGCGCATCTTCTGTTCCTGCAGTTGTCCGGGCTCGGGCCGATCATCAAGCTCAAGTGCCTCTTGCATTCTCCGTTCACCCTGCACAAAGGCCTGATGGAGAAGATCGAGCGCGAGATCGCGCACGCGCAAGCCGGCAAGCCTGCTCGCATCATCGCCAAGATGAATGCGTTGAACGAAGAAAGCGTCGTCGAGATTCTCTATCGCGCGTCGCGCGCGGGCGTGCAGATCGAGTTGATCATTCGCGGTGCGTGCACGCTCAGGCCCGGCATTCCCGGTGTTTCCGAGAACATCCGCGTGCGCTCGATCGTCGGGCGCTTCCTCGAGCACAGCCGTGTGTACTGGTTTCAGAACGACGATGCGCCGGAAATCTATTGCTCCAGCGCGGACTGGATGGAACGCAATCTCATGCGCCGCATCGAGACGTGCTTTCCGATTCTCGATCCGAAATTGTCCGAGCGCGTCTACGACGAATCGCTGGCCAATTACCTTGCCGACAACACGCAAGCCTGGCAGCTCGATGCCGACGGCAACTACACGCGGCTGAATCCGGGCGACGCTCCGCCGCACTGCGCACAGCTGGCTCTGCTGGCCAAATTTGCGGGTTGATCGGCCGCCATCCCGGCTCGACCGGGAGATCGCGGGAAAATAGCGCTACCGGAAATACATGCGACAATCCGTCATCCCCTTGCGGCCGAGTGAAGTGACCGACGCGACTGCCATCGACATCCGCGAAGGCGAGCTGCTGGCGGCCGTCGACATGGGCTCCAACAGCTTCCATCTCGTCGTCGCGCGCTACGAGCACGGCGGATTGCGCCTGATCGATCGACTGCGCGACACGGTGCGTCTTGCGATGGGACTTCGCCCCGATCGCAGCCTCGATCCCGCGCATCGCGAGCGAGCGCTCGAATGCCTTGCGCGTTTCGGCCAACGCCTGCGCGCGCTGCCGCCCGAGCGCGTGCGCGCGGTCGCAACGAACACGGTGCGCCAGCTCGCCAATCCGCAGACGTTTCTATTGCCGGCGGAAACGGCGCTTGGGCATCCGATCGAAATCGTCTCCGGCCGCGAGGAAGCGCGACTCATTTATCTGGGCGTCGCGCACGGCATGCCGCAGTCGCGCCAGCGCCGGCTGGTCATCGACATCGGCGGCGGCAGCACGGAGTTCATCATCGGACAAGGCTTCGACGCGCTCGAAACCGAAAGCGTGCAGATGGGCTGCATCGCCAGCACGCTGCGCTTCTTCGGCGACGGCAAGATTTCGGCGAAACGATGGAAACAGGCGCAGACGGACATCGCCGTCGAGCTGCAGCAGTTCGCCGCCGACTACCGCTCGCGCGGCTGGGGCGAGGCGATCGGATCGTCCGGCACCGCAAAAGCGATCGGCACCGTCGTGCAGGCGAACGGCTGGTGCGAGCAGAACATCACGGCCGGCGCGATCGCGAAATTGCGCGACGCGCTGATCGATGCCGGCAGCATCGACAATATCCGTCTCGCCGGTCTCGCCGAAGAGCGCGTGCCGGTCATCGCCGGCGGCGTGGCGATTCTGGAAGCCGCCTTCGCGACGTTCGCGCTCGAACAGATGAGCGTGTGCGAGACGGCGATGCGCGAAGGCCTCCTGTACGACATGGTCGGCCGCGCGATGCACGGCGATCCGCGCTCGGGAAGCATCGCGGCGCTGGCGCTGCGCTACGGCGTCGATCGCGCGCAGGCCGCGCGCGTGCATCACGCGGCGATGGTGCTGTTCGACCAGGTGGCCGAAGATTGGCAGCTCGGCGCGCTCGATCGCGACCTCCTCGGCTGGTGCGCCGACATCCACGAGATCGGCCTTGCGATCGCGCACAGCCTGCATCACCTGCACGGCGCATACATCGTCGCCCATTCCGATCTCGCCGGTTTCAGCCGCCAGGGCCAGCAGGCGCTGGCGGCGATCATCCGCTCGCACCGGCGCAAGCCCGACCGCGACAGCATCGACACCCTGCCCGAGCGCCTGCGCCGCACGGCGCGCCGCCTGACGGCCCTTCTGCGCCTCGCCGCGCTCCTCAGCCGCGGCCGCACGACCGATCCGCTGCCGCCGCTGCACGCGGCCGTGGAGGACAAGACGCTGCGCCTGGAGCTCCCCGCGAGCTGGCTCGATCAGCACCCGCTGACGCGCGCGGATCTGGAGCAGGAGGTCAGTTTCTTCAAGATCCTCGATCTGAAGCTGCAGGTGCGCAGCGCCGAGCGCGTCGCGGCCTGACCGATCGCGTTCCACGCCATCGAAACACCGGGCGCGGACCGCTATCATGCGCCGACTTATTCACGGAGTGACCTATGCTCAAGCGCGTCCTGCTGACCCTTCTTCTGCTGCTGCCGGTGATCGCGTTCGCGCAATCCGGCACGACGGCGCCCGCCAAACCCGCCGCCGCGAAGCCGGCCGCCAAGGCCGCTCCCGCGAAAGCCAAGCCTGCCGACAAGACGGCGCCGGCCGCCGAAACGACGGCGGCGACGAAGGTATTGATCAAGACCAGCATGGGCGACATGACGGTCGAGCTCTACCCCGAGAAGGCGCCGAAGTCGGTCGAGAACTTTCTCGCCTACGTCAACAGCGGCTTCTACGACGGCACGATCTTCCATCGCGTGATCGACAACTTCATGATCCAGGGCGGCGGTTTCACTCGCGAACTGCGCCAGAAACCGACGCGCGCCGCGATCGCCAACGAAGCCAAGAACGGGCTTTCCAATCTGCGCGGCACGCTTGCGATGGCGCGCACCGGCGATCCGAATTCGGCGACCGCGCAGTTCTTCATCAACGTCGTCGACAATCCACGCCTCGACTACACCAGCGACCAGAGCGGCATGACTTGGGGTTACTGCGTGTTCGGCAAGGTGACCTCGGGTCTCGACATCGTCGACAAGATCCGCGCCGTGCCGACCGGCGCGCAAGGCCCGTTCAAGAGCGACGTGCCGACGACGCCGATCGTCATCGAGAAAATCAGCGTCATCAAGTAATCGCAACGTCGCGATCGGCTCGCGTATTCCGCGCAGCCGATCGCGACTCCGCGCAATGACCACGCTTTTCATTTCCGATCTCCACCTCGACGCGAGCCGCCCGCACATCACGCGGCTGTTTCTCGATTTCCTGGAGACCGAAGCGGCCCACGCCGACGCGCTTTACATCCTCGGCGACTTGTTCGAAGCCTGGATCGGCGACGACGCGCTGGACGAAGTCGGCGATCTGGTTGCCGACGGCCTAGCGCGACTGCACGAACGCGGAGTGCCGTGCTTCTTCATTCACGGCAATCGCGACTTTCTCCTTGGCGATGCGTTCGCACGGCGGGCGCGGATGACGTTACTGCCTGATCCGAGCGTCGTCGAGATCGAAGGGGAAAGCGTGCTGTTGATGCATGGGGATACGTTGTGTACCAGCGATACGGTCTATCAAGGCTTCCGACTTCAGGCCCGGAGCCCTGACTGGCAGCGCGCGTTCCTGAAACGCAGCATCGAAGAGCGACGGCAGTTTGCTGCGCAGGCTCGCGCGGAGAGCTCACGATATACCCGTTCAGTCGAAGACTCGATCACGGACGTAAGCGCGGACAGCGTTTCCAGCGCGATGAAAAATCACCGCATACGTCATCTCATACATGGCCATACCCATCGGCCCGCCGTGCACGTGTTCGAGCTTGATGGTCAGCGCGCAGTCCGAACGGTGCTCGGAGATTGGTATGAGCAAGGCAGCCTGCTCTCCAAAGACAGCAGTGGCGCGAATCTGCGCAATTTGCCTGCGTAGTCGCCGCGAGTAGGCGGTCTAGTCGAGTAGTGTTTCCGGAAGAGTGCCTTCCGGCGCTGAGGCGACGACGCATCGCTCGAATTCTCGATGCTCGTCTTCACGAGTTTCGAATCGATGTCGCGACTCGAGTGTCACCATCCCGTTCGCCGCAATCCATCGATTTCCGCTGTCATCGACAACGCTGCAGCCAACGTAGCCGAGCAGTATTGGATCGTCACGCTTTCGCAACTGAGCTGAAGCAAGCGGAAGGACGTTCCATATGGAGAGCAGCTTTTCTGCATATGACGAAGTCAACGTCCAGGACGGATTCGGCCGGCCCGAGAACAGCATCGCGCTCGCCATCCATGCCGAGTGGTCACTGGAGCTTGACGTGTCCATGCATGACGACCATGAAGCTGCAGAAATCTGTGTACCGGCCGCGATCGGCTGTACGTGGATCGACAATGACGCGCCCGCTGTTGTCAAGATTGGTCACCGGGTTGCTACCGGGCTTGTGTGTCCAGTATCCGTCACTGCCGAGCCGGTAGCAGTGAAAATCCCAGTTCGGCCAGATGGCGATGGCGATCAGATTGCCCTTGTCGGGACATTTGAGATTGGTTGAAGGGGTCGGGGCATAGCCGGCCAGCGCGTCGCTCACGACGGCAGGTCTGACAGCTGCGCACAGAATCGAGCTGAGGTGCATACCCCCGGCGCGGCCGGGCTGCGCATAGGTGTCTGTCCGATAGTCGCAGGCGTAGTTGTAGCAATTATTGTGGAATTGGCGAGCTCCGCCGGTCGCCGCGTCATTCCACCACGAAGGCTCGTAAACGGGTGCGCATGCGCACTTGAGCAAAGTGGGCGGCGTTCCCGACTCGGACGGTACAGGCGCATTTTTCTTGCCGATCGCCGATGCAGTGACCGCTTCATTTTGGATTAGCGCGGCCAATTCCGACGAAATGCCTGCGGCATGAACCAGTGCGGAATTTCCAAGGAGTGTGCTCTCTGGGCTTTGCGTCGTTAGGGCATAGGATTTGCCTGCTGAATTGACTTGCTTGTTCGCAATGCGAAATCTCGAGTCGAGCCCGTTCTTCGGCATCCCGCGCTGTTCGACGATCAGGCCCCTGTAGCCAAGCTTCGATTCTGCGGACTGTTCTAACTGCGTGGCCTTCGTCGAATCGAAACCGAGACCGTTCAGAAATGTGGCGGCTGCGGTGTCATCCAGCACGACGGCCGGATTCGGAACACCACTGAAAATATCGAAAGTGATGTGCACGCTCATGAAGACTCCCGCGACGACTGTCCAAGCCGAGCGAATATACGCGAGGCTTTCTGTCGGGTGGAATGGCAAATTTCCTACAGGCGCGCATTGCACTGATCGAATTCGAAGTATTCAATGAGAGCGTTGACGCACCGCGTTGGAACGTACCTCGCACGGTCGATCCACCATGACTGCACGACTCTGTCGAGGTGACCATGAATCGTCGGATTTTTCTGCCCACGCAAATTCTGGCAATAGCTGCCCTTTGTTCAAGTGGAAACTCGCGCGCCGGCGGCGGCTGCGAAGAGGGATTCAACGATGCCCTCCGCTTGACGCCGCGGGGTTGGATAACGCGCAACAATAGCCTGCCTCTTGGTCCCACTGGCTGGTATCAGGGCAATCCCTTGATTTTCTCTGCGTGGTCAGGCCCGTCAAACAGCTATATCGTGGCCGATGCGAACAGCTCGAGCGGCGACAATGCCGTCATCAGCGACTGGCTCCTCACTCCGGAAGTCGACTTCGGCCCGAACGATTTCAATGTGCGCATGTTGGACTTCTATACTCGGGCGACGGCGGTGGCACCTAATCGCCTGTTAGTGCGCCTGTGCGTCATGGGCGACTCCCAGCACTGCGATGCTCCGGGACCGACATGGAGTGATGTCGGCGGCTACGACACGATTCTGTTGGACATCAATCCCGATCTAACGCCCTCAGGCTACCCCGAGGAATGGACTGAATACACGCTCACTCCTGCGGATGGCGTTCCCGTCGTAGGGCGCGGGCGCATCGCGTTTCACTACTACGCGACGCCGCAGGCGACGGGAAACACCGGGAGCTATATCGGGATCGATGCCGTCATGATCGCGGGCGCTACCGCGTGTCCCTTCACGGATGTTGTCCTTGTCAGCGGATTCGAGCCGGCAGGTTCCGGACCGTAAATCGCTATTGCGATTTTGTATACTGCGGATACTGCATCGGTCGTTCCGTGATGACGGTTTCCGGCTTCTATTCTAGGGAGGCACAATGAATCGGATAACGACGTTTTCCTGTTCGGCTATCTGGGCAATCGCTGGTGTTTTTCAAACCGCGACGGCACAGACATGCGCAAGTCCCGCCGCGTGGCATCCTGGCATCCCGGCCGGTGCCTCATTGGTCGGAACGACCTGCGGAGGGGACACCACCGCTGCGGGATATTGCGGCGGCAACCTTGATGCGCCCGGTCCCGCCTACGTCATCCAGGCAACATTCGCCGCGAATCGCACGTTCCAGACGATCTCGCTCCAAGGCGGTTCTGGCTACGATGCCGTCATGTATGTATCGGCGACTTCCGATGGCTGTGGAACCAATGCGGCTTGCGCGGCTACCGGTGATGCGGGCGCGCCGATTGCTGAGGTAAACATTCCCAATGGGGACTACTTCATCATCGTTACCGCAGCTACGTTCGACGATCCCGGATCGTGCGGAACGTTTACGATGACTTCGGATGGCTCGCTGCCTGTCGTCGTTACTGATTTTACGATCAGTTGAAGTAAATCTTCGCCTTCGAGGTATCGAGCGAGCAGTTGTTGCGAAGCAGATGCCGCATCAGCGGCATCTTGCTTTCGCACCTACTTCGCGGTGACTTTCTGGGCGCCGGTCAAATCCTGCCGGCTGCCGTTTCGGTTGATCACGCCGATCGAGTACCAGTACGTCTTGCCGGAAACGGCAGAATCGTCACGCCACTGATAGCTGCCCGAGTTGTCCGCGCCTTCGCCAACGACAGGAATGACTGCCTTGTTGACGCGAAGAAATGGGCCCGTCGCTTCATCCCCGCGGTAGATCACGTAGCCGTAAATCGTCTGCTGATGCGCTGCGGACCATTTCAACAGCGGACCCGTGCCGGGCGGCGGCGGATCGGCTTTTCTGACGCTGCTCGTAATCGCCTTGGTCAGATCGACCGACTTCGAAGGTGTCGCGGATTGGGATTGCGCGCCCTCCGTAGGCTGGCTCATCAGCTCGCTCATGTCATGAATCTTGGTATCCGCACTGACGAGCATACCGATGAGCTCGATAGGCAGCGTCCTATGAAGATCGGGGAGCTCGATCTCCAGCAGTCCTTCGACTTTGCCAGGCTGAATATCGTCTGCGAGCTTGACCCGGATGAGCCGGCACCCCTTCGCGGAAGGGCTGCATTCTTCTGCTTTCGCTGTGGCTTTGACCTGTTTGACTTCGAGGTTGCCAACCTTGAAGTCCTTGCCCGAACGACTGGTGACGCGGACGAGGAACTCGTGCTTGTCGCCCGTTCGGATGAGACCAAGTTGAAATGGATTGCCATCCGGCGCCACGTCGCCCAGGGTCTGCGCTTCGATCGCAACCCATGCGTACGATTGTTGCGGCGCATTGATCTTGAGCTTCACGAAGTAATCGTGATGAATGAGACCCCACGGCACATTCGGCTTAAGGCGGGCACTGATCGAACGACCGTCTTTGCCGAGTGTAACGTCGATCCAGTCCGGCTTGGATTCGATCGCAGTAATACGAAAATCTTTGACTTCACGACTCGACAGGCTCACCGATCGCTCTGGCATGGTCTCTTCGAGCTTGACCGTGCCGAAATCGAGTGTCGGCTTGGACTGATCCAGAACCGAAAGCACGAATGCTCGGATTTCGGAACCGCGTCGCGTATTTCCGGCTTCGTCGGTATCGAATCTGAAAACCCGAACCGTGCGACCTTCGCTTTCTCGTAGATCCGCCGTCGCCTTGACGTATGCAACGCCTTTGGGGGGGACCGTGATCGTATTGCTGTCGATGGTGTCCCAGGGAAAGCGCGCTTTGCCATTGGACACGTGAATCGGCGTGTCGCCCGTGTTGCGAAGTTCGAAGGGACATTCGACCGTTTCGAACTGGTAGTGCTCGCCCGCTTCGCAAGGCGAAATAGCAAGATGCGACTGCGGCGCGGAACTGGTCGCCATGGTCGCCAACGACAACAAAGCCGGTATCAGCATGCACGGTCCTCACCAAAAAAAGACCCACCTGCGTTTCCGCAGGTGGGTCGTTTTCAACGCTTGTACGTCTATTAGCTGACAGTGAAATCCTGCAGCGTAACCGGGAACGAGCCGTCCGACGTGATCACAAACGCGCCGCACGAAGCGGGGTTGTCGAACGTCGCAGCCGTAACCACGATGAAGTACTGACCATCCGGAACGTCACCCGTCGGGATGCCGGCACCGGTGTCACCCGTGGCCGTGCAAGCCGCGTTCGTGCCGCAACCACCAGCCAGCGACGAGATGTACATCACCGCGTCATAGCCGGCGCCGCCCGTCAGCGTAATCGTGCCGAAGGTACGACCCGCAGCGAAATCCGAGCGAATCACATACGCCGGACCCGGGGCATCCAGGTTACCGCCGCAGTAGCCGGCGGCCGTGGTGTCACCGCCGCAGGTCGAGCCGGACACGTTGCTACCGCCAGCGGGCGGCTGCCAGGTGGTCGGACCGCCACACGTCTGCGCGGCAGCCGAAAGGCTAAACAAGGTCCCGAAGGCCAGGGATGCAACGAGCAGGTTACGCTTCATTGTTCACTCCGTAAGTAGTTTTAGGAACAGCAATCTGTCTCAAACTTGCAATTACCAGCCGATGTAAGTCGTGCGGCGAGAATCGAAAGTATCGAAACCGACGGCCTGATCGTGATGTGCGTTCTTGAACGCCGAGGACGGGCCGGACAGACCCATGATGCCCTTGTCCACGCCGCCCCAAGCAGTCGTACCACTGCCCAGCGGAATGTTACCGGTCGCCGGCGGCTCGGTCGTACCCGATGCAGCGTTGATCCAGTAGTTCAACGTCGTCTGCTGCAGATCGACCTCGATGCGGCTCATACCGGCCGGCAGGTCGGTCGTATCGCTAACCGCGCAATGGAACGACGGATTCGCGTCGGCCGGGCATGCCGCGTTGAAACGAACGCGCTTCACACCGGCCGGACCCGGAACGAGGCTAACCGTCAGCACGTTCTGCGTGCCGTTCGCGGCCGTCGTCGAGTTAGCGCGGAAGATCGTGACGAAATCGGTGCCGCCAAACGAGCCGAATGCATCCGGATCGATCAGGAACTGGAAACGGTAACGCGGCTCCGCATTGGGCGTATCGTCGGTGACCGACGCGATCGCGCCGAGCGACTGGCCGATGGAAGCGGTCGCTTTACAAGCGCTGCCATCAAGGCCGCCGGCGGCGATAGCGAACGCCGAGCCGGACAGCGCCGTGACGCTCGTCCACGGCGGAACCGGGGAAGACGGACAACCCGCAACTGCACTACCCGCATAGCCAGCCAGACCGATCAGAGCCAGAGCCAGCACTTTCATCTTCGCATTCATGAGAATCTCCCAGAGTACTCGGGCGGGGTGCAGTCCCCTTCCCCTTGATTGATGGATGAATTAGTTGTTAACCAAGCCCGATCCGCGCGGACGATAGTGAACTCTGTAAGCCATGTCAACACGGACCGCGTGGGCTTGGCTACCTTGCCCGATTTCGGGTTGGGTTCCCAACTGCATGTGGTCCCTTCCCGGCCAGCGGCTCGCGTTGCATCGCCTCCAGCCCACGCCTCCTATAACGCACCGCTCACCGAAAACCGGACACCTTCTGTTTCGGACGGGATCGATTGGTCTACCTAAGCGGCCCGGCACCCACCTGCGCGTTGACACGCGCTCGGCGGCCTACGGAGAATGCCGCCCCCTTTGGTCTCGCCCTCCCGTGCCCGATCCCGCCGTTCTCCCCATCCAGGCCAGCACCTGCCTTGCCGTCATGCCCGCGCGGGACGAGGCGGCGACGGTCGCCGTGGTCGTTCGGGGCGTTCGCGGCATGCTCGGCTGCCGCGTTCTGGTGGTGGACGACGCCAGCACCGACGAAACGGCGGACGTCGCCCGCGCGGCCGGCGCCGAGGTGTTGACGTTGCCGCTCGGCCTCGGCGCCTGGGGAGCGACCCAGGCCGGGATCCGTTACGCCCGCCGCAATGGCTTTCCCGCGGTCATCACGCTCGACGCCGACGGCCAGCACCTGCCGGAATCGCTGCCTGTCCTGATCGAGGCTCAGGCGCGCACGGGAGCGAACGTCGTCATCGGCACCTGCGTGACGCGCCTCAGCCGCGCCAAGCGCATCGCCTGGCGCTATCTGCGGGCACTGACCGGGCTTGGGCTCTCGGATTTCACGTCCGGCCTTCGTCTTTACGATGCGGCCGCGATCGAAGTGCTCGCGGGACAGGAAGCCAGCCTTCTCGACTATCAGGACGTCGGCGTGCTGATGCTGCTCTCGCGCAACGGACTCTCCATCACTGAAACGCCCGTAGAGATGCTGCCGCGACGCGCCGGACATTCGCGCGTGTTCGCCTCGTGGCCGGTCGTGGCGCGATATATGATGCACACGACGGTGCTCTGCATCGCCCAGCTCGACCCCTCGCGGCGCCACGGCCGCTCGGCCGGAATCGATCCGACATGCTGACCGGCCAGATCACCTCGGCGATCATCGGCGTTGCGCTGACCGGCGCAATTCTTTTCCTGGTTCGACGCGATCATCTGCATGGGCCTTACGCGCTCTGGTGGTTCGCGGTCGCCGCGGCGACCTTCGCGCTCGGCGTGTTCCCGGCGCTGATCACATGGCTCGGTCGCGCAACCGGTATCGGTTATGCACCGGTCCTGCCGATCGTCGTCGGACTTTCGCTGGTGCTGATCCGGATGCTCAAGCTCGACATCGATCGCTCGAAGCAGGAACGGCAGATCCGCCGTCTCACGCAAAAGCTCGCAATCCTGGAGCAGGAGCTCGAAAAACTCGGCGGACGCTCGCCGCCTGCGCCGCACGCCGACGACCCGCCGCGCTAGCGCGCACGACGCGCATGCGCATCCTGCATCTCGGCAAGTACTACGCGCCCGAACGCGGCGGCATCGAAAGTTACTTGCGCGCGTTGTCTGAATGGTTTGTCGCACGCGGACACTTTGTCGGCGCGCTCGTGCATCAGCGTCCCGGCATCTGGCGCAGCGCGCGGGAAACGCTCGACGGTGTCGAGATCCGACGCGTCGCATGCCTGGGCGCTCCGGTCTATACGCCGCTGAGCCCGACCTTTCCTTTGCATCTCGCGCGCGCGTTGCGCGAGATGCAGCCGGATCTCCTTCATCTGCACTTGCCGAATCCTTCGTGTTTCGCGGCGCTCGCGAGCCCGCGCGCGCGGCGTTTGCCTTGGGTCGTCCATTGGCATTCGGACATTCCTGCGGATGCTCCGGACTGGCGCCTGCGCGCGGGCTATCGCGCGTATCGTCCGTTCGAGCAAGCCGTGCTACGTCGTGCGCACGCGATCATCGCGACATCGCAAGCCTATCTCGATGCGAGTAGCGCGCTCGCGCCCTGGCGTGCTAAGGCGCATGTCGTTCCGCTCGGTGTCGACGCCGTGCCTTCAAACACTCCGGAGGATTTCTGGCCGGCCGGCAGCGGCCCGCGCCTCCTCGCCGTCGGACGGTTGAGCCACTACAAAGGCTTCGACGTGCTGATCGACGCGCTCGCCAAGACCAAAGACACGCGCCTCCTCCTCGTCGGCGAAGGCGAATGCGCGAGCGCATTGCGTGCGCAGTCCAGAGCGAGCGGCATCGCCGAGCGCATTCGCTTTGCCGGCGCGCTCGACGATGACGCGCTGCTCGCCGCCTACGCCGCAGCCGATGTCTTCGTGCTGCCGTCGGTGAATCGCGGCGAGGCGTTCGGGCTCGTGCTGCTCGAAGCGATGCGCGCGCGCCTGCCCGTGATCGCGAGCGACATTGCGGGATCGGGCATCGGCGACGTGGTCGCGAACGGCGAAACCGCATTGCTCGTCGCGCCGAACGATGCCGATGCGTTGGCTGCAGCTATTGCGAAACTGGACGACGCATCGACGCGCGAGCGGCTCGGCACCGCAGGCTATCGGCGCTGGACCGAGCGTTTCACGCTGGAACGCTCGGCGAGCGCCATCCTCGCGCTCTACTCCGTTCTTCTGCGCTGACGGCGCGCGGTCGCAGCAGCACGGCCGCGAGCACGAACACGCTCGGCACGACTTGCAGCATCAGCCGATTCGCGCTGGTGTAATCGCGTGCCCACGCGGACGCCGGCGTGAAGAAGAAAAGCACGAACAGGAACGCGAAGTCGATCAATAAGAGAAGACCGACCAGGCGCGCGACGGGATCGTCGCGAAATCGTCGCCAGCGAACGAGCAGCAGCAACGGAAACGCGTACCAAAGGAGATGCCAGTTCGGCAGCGTGAAGAGGCTCGCGATCACCGCACCGCCGACTCCGTGCCAGGCGAGCTCGAACACCGCGACGCCAGGAATTTCCGCTTTGCCGCGTCCGACGTGCACGACGCCGAGTCCCGGAATCGGCAGATCGAATCCTCCGACGAGAAGGCCGATCACGAGCAGCACAGCGGCCGCCGCGATCAGGCGCCAGCGCCAGCGCATCGGAACGAGATCGAGCACGACGACCGCCGCGAACGCCAGCAGCCACACCGCGCCTTCGTTCTTGATCGCAGGCAGACACAACGCCACCGCGATCGCGAGCAGCCATTGCCCGCGCTCGCGCAGGATCAGCCAGCGTGTCCACATACTGACGGCAAGCCCGAGCGTGACCGCGATCCAGATATCCGCGTAACCGGCGAGTGCGATATGCGCGTCGATCAGCGGCAGCGACACCAGCGCATAGACCAAAGCGAGCGCAAGCGGCATCGATAATCCGAACGAACGCCAATATCCGTACGCCGCGAGCGCGAACGCACTCAGCGCACCGCACCAGGCGACGTTGACGAGCGGCTCGTTCCACGCGCCCGTGGCACTCGCGAACCACAGCTGCAGCCACGCCAGGAGCTCCGGATAACTTCCCGCGGCCGCCGTGCGCGTCGCCGCGACCGGATTCGACAGCCATTCAATCATCGGCACATAAGGATCGGCATGTCCGAGCAGGAACCATGTCTTCGGCTTGATCGCCCACGCCGACCACGCGTCCCACGGGAATACCGGACGCAACGACGCTTCGTCGCCGATCACGATGAGGCGCACCAAGATCGCGAGCAGTAGCAGAACCAAGCCGATCCACATCGCGCGAGTCGGGCGCGCGACGGCGATCGGCGCCGTACGCGCAAGCCAAGTTCCGGTTCCGCGCAATCTGAAATACGCCGCGACCCACGCGACGATTCCCACTGCGACCAACCACGGCCACGCCGCGGCAAACGCGTGCGCGGTGTCGTCGACTGCGACGAAGCGCGCGATCGTCGATGCGACGAACACGCCGATCAGCCAACCCGCACCGAGCGCCGCGGCGATATCGCCGCCGACGCGCCGACGCGCGTGCAGCGCCAGCCACACGCCGCTGCCCGCGAATACGGGCAGCACCCAAGCGAGGACGTAAGCGACGTCAACGCCCATGACGGAACCGGAAAACAGTCACGGACTCGTCCTCGAAACTGTCGCCGTGGATCGAATCGGCGGCGGCAAGATGTTCGCTGTGCTTGAGCAGATGACGCCAATACGGCTTCGTGCGCCAATCGTCCGTGTGGAAGAAGACGATGAGGCAACCCTCCGGCAGCGCAGCGCCGAGTGACGCGGCATATTGATAATCGGCGACGTTGCGCGGCAACAAATGCCAGACCAGTCGCAACAGCTCGTAGCCGCTGCCGGCATCGACGAGGATGCGCGCCTCGCGCGGCTCGTTGCGAAGTAGCGCGCGCACTTTGTCGGCGGCGTCCGCGATGTCGGCGTCGCCGACGGTGCGTTCGCGCTCGGGCCAGGAAAGATCGGCGTACACCGCGCGCGTCGTCTGCAGGCGTCCCCAGAGTCCCGCCTGCCACGTCGCGTCGAGCACGATCCAGCCCATCCCCGCGACAAGAGCGCTCTGCATCATCAGCTGTCTGCCGCGCCAGCCGAGAATGAGCGCTGCGCATAGAATCGCAACGCCGACCGCGATCGCGACGCACACGACCAGCGACAACGCGCGCGGCGTATCCGTGTCGCGGCCCAGCGCATGCACCGAGCGCTGTGTCCACGGCCACGCGCCGAACCAATCCGTCCACAGCGCAAGCACGTCGCCGCGCCACGACGGCGACCACAATCCCGCCTCGACGATCTCGAACGGTTTGAATCCGCGCGGCGGCGGCACCAGCTGCGCGACCGGGAATTGCGCGAATCCGATCTCGACGATGCGGCCGCGCCATTCGGGCACCTGGCGAAGATCGAACGTGCGCGTCGCGTTGCCGGGCCACGGCAGCGAGATCGCGACGGCGTCCGCGTCGTCGGCGGTGCGGAACACCAGCGACAATTCGAGCGTGCGCGGAAAATCGGCGAAGCGATAGCGCAGCGTCTGGAACTGATACGCGTCGAGATCGGTCGGGTTCAGCGATTGCAGGCTGGTGAAATCGCTGGCCGGCGAAACGACTTTGAGCACGCCGTCGTCCGCGCTGCCGGTTCCGAACACCGCGGCGAATTCGTCACCGGCGAAGCGGCGCTGCGCCGCCGGCGACAAGGGCTCGCTCCACTCGACGTCGGCCGCCCACAGCACGAGGATCGTCCAGCTCGCGAGAACCAGAAGCGCAAACAGGATGCGCCTCATGCGGCGAGTTCGTTCAAGCGGGCAAGCTCGGCCTCGCTGAAGCCGGCGGAGAGTCGCGCGTCGATGTTGAACGGTCCGCGCACCGCGCCGCGCAGGTGCTCGCGGATCAGCGCGTCGAACGTGGTTTCCGGATCGCGGCCTTCGCGCTCGCAACACCACGCGAACCAGCGCGAGCCCGCGGCGACGTGCGCGACTTCCTCGCGCAGGATGACTTCGAGAATCGCGACCGTCGCCTTGTCGCCCGCCGAGCGCAGGCGCGCGATCATGCCCGGCGTCACGTCCAGACCGCGGGCTTCGAGCACGCGCGGCACCAGCGCCATGCGCGCCAGGCACGAGCCCGCAGTCTTGACGGCCATCTCCCACAAGCCGTCGTGCGCGTCGAAATCGCCGTACTCGTGACCGAGCTCCGCAAGGCGTGCTGCGAGCAAACCGAAATGGCGCGCTTCGTCGACGGCGACGTCGACCCAGTCGCTGTAATAGTCGGCAGGCATGCCGCGGAAGCGATGCACCGCATCCCACGCGAGATTGATCGCATTGAACTCGATGTGCGCGACCGCATGCACCAGCGCTGCCCTGCCCTCGTCGCTGCCGAGGCTCCGCTGCGGAAGATCGCGCGGCGCGACGAGGCGCGGCCGCTCGGGTCGACCGGGCGCGCCGATATCAGGAATCGCGCGGAAGCCGTCGTCCTCGATGGCGAGCTCGCCCGCACGAAAGCGCGCGGCGACCTCGGCCGTCAGCGCGAGCTTGTCGGCAATCGTCGTCGCATCGACGCAGCGAGCGGCGAGCGTATGCAGCGAGGGTGAGCGTTGCGCGACCATCGTTCATGACTTGATCCAGGGACTTGCGATTATGGCGCGGTTGACACCGCCTCGACCATGCGTCCGCCCATACGCAGCGGCGCCTCGGCCTGTTGCGGCTCGCGCCACAAGAGCGCCGCGAACGCCAGCATCGCGGGCACGATCTGAAGGCTGAGTCGATTGACCGCCGTATAGCTTTCGGCCCATTTGCCCGCCGGCGTCAGCACGAAGAGCGCGAACAGGAATCCGCAGCCGAGCAGAAGGAACAAGCCGAACACGCGCAGCGCCGGCGAGCGCACGAGCTGCGTGTAACGCAATGCGAGCGTCAGCGCGACCGCGAACCAGAAAAGATGCCAGTTGTATTGCGCGAACAACCCCTGCGCCGCCGCCGCGATAACCGACGGCGCGTGCTGCGCGAGGACATCGGTATCGGCGCTGAGCCCGACGCGATCGAGCATCGGCGCGATCAGCGGCCAGCGCAGGAAATAGGCAGCTACGACGCCGAAGCCGATCAGCGGCGCGAGCACGAGCGCGATACGGCGGAGTTTCGGCGACATCCGCTCGTACAGCATCGTCGCCAACAGAATGACCAGCCAGATACCGCCTTCGAGCTTGATGAAAGGCAGCATCGCCGCGAAGAGTGCGGCGAGCGCGAGCGCGCCCGCTTCGCGCCGTTCCAGCCAGCGCATCCAGAAAAGACAGGCGAACGCGAGCACCGTCGCGATCCAAAGATCCGCGTAACCCGCGAGCGCGACATGCACGTTGATCAGCGGCAGCGAGCCGAGCGCATACACCGCGACCAGCGCGCGATTGCGATCGAGACCGAGTCCGCGCAACTGCGCGTAGCATCCGACAAGAAGCGCACACCACAGCGCGAGCCAGAGCGCGCCGACGACACCCGCGTTCCATTCGCCCCAGGCCGACGCGAACCACACCGCGAGCCGGCCGAGCGCTTCGGGGTAATTCCAGGTCTGCGCCGTGCGCAACAGACCGCTGCCATCGCCGAGCCAGCGATCGAATCCGACGAAGCGATCGAGATGTCCGCCGAGCATCCAGGCCTTGGGTTTCAGCAGCCATGCGGCCCACGCGTCCCAGGGATACATCGGACGCAGCAGGATCTCATCGGCCATCAGCCACGCGCGAAACGCGAGCAGCGCGACGAGCGCCCACAGCCACGGATGCAGTCGATCGCCTCGATCTGCGGTCGCGATCTCAACTTTTTGCGGTCGCCACCACGCCCACATCCAGAGTGCCAGCGCGAGCGGCAGCAGCAGCGGCGCGAGTTTCGGCACGATGCGCGAAACCTCGACGCGGCCGAGCGTACCGATCGCGAGCGCGCAGAGGAGAAGACCCAGCACGAATCCGCACGCGAGCGTGTGCAGCCATTCGACGCGCGTGCGCGGACGTCCCAACGCAAGGGCGACGATCGCCGAGCCCAACGCGAGCGGCACGATCCACGCGAGGACGTATGCGAACGTCATCGCGCGGCTCCGCGCAGGCGGAAGATTTTGAGGCCTTCCTCGTCGAGCAGCACATCGGCGGCGAAGCGCAGTTCCGCGCTTTCGACGACGCCGTGTTCGGCGTCGAATTTCCAGTCCGCATCCGCATACACGACGAGAAGCGCCGGCAGCACCGGCATCGACGCGATGCCCGGTTGCGCGAGCGCACTCGCCGGCGCGACGTTCGCCGGCAACAAGTGATAATTGAGCCGCAGCATGTCGTAAACGGTGTCCGCCGCGATGATCACGTGCGCATCGGCGGGCTCGCGCGCAAGAAGATCGCGTACGCGCGCGGCGCTTTGCACGAGCGGCGTATCGGGCTCGATCAGCGAGCGCTCGCGCCACGACTTGCCGGCGTAGAGCTCGCGCGTCAGCACATGGCGATCGGTGAATTCGCCAAGCCAGCGCAGATCGAGCGCGACCCAGCCGACCGCGAGCGCGACGCAGAGCGACGTGCCGAGCCAGCGTCGGTCGCGAGCCAGCACGGCAGCAGCAAGCGCGATGCTGGCGAAAAGTCCCGCCGCGAACACGATCACCGGCGTCGCCTTGTGCGGCCACGGCGCATCGGGTCCGAGCGCGCTGACCGACATCAGCGCCCAAGGGCGATACGCGGTCCAGTCCGTTCCTAGCGCTCCGAGCGAACCGCGCCACGACGGCGACCAGAGCTCGGCTTCGTTCAACGCGAACGGACGAAACGCGATATCCATCGGCACAAGTTGCGCGGTCGGAAATTCCGCGAAGCCGATCTCCGTGATACGCCCGCGCCACGCCGGCACATCGCGAAGATCGAAGTACGCCGGATGCGCCGCCGCCGGCGGCAGCGTGATCGTCTGCACGTCGTTCGGATCTTCGGCCCGGCGGAACACGAACGAAAGCTCGAGCGTGCGCGGAAAATCGTCCCAGCGGTAACGCAGGATTGGAAACGATTCGGCGTCGATCGGATGTTCGAGCGCGCGCGATTGCAGCGCCATGCGTTCGGCGCCGACGGCGTTGATGCCCAGACGACGACCGTTCTCGACGCCGGCGCCCATCACGACGTGGAAATCGGCCCCGTTGTGGTGAATACGTTGCGCGGGCTCGAACGGTGCGCCGAACGGCGCGTCCGCGGCCCAGCCGAGAAGCAGGATCCAGAAAATCGCCAGCACGATAGACAGCACGGCGACGCGTGCGCGCTGGCCGACGACGATGCGCGGGCGTATCGCGGGAATCGATCCGGCACGCGCAAGCGCGCCCGCGACGGGCCCAGTCCTGTCGTGGACGAAGAGCGACGAGCTGCCGCGCAGCCGGATCATCGGGGAGGCTCCTTGGAAGTAGTCCGCGCAACGGCATCCCGCGCGCAATCCCGCATCGCCCGAAGACGATGCGGATTTCCACTGCCCCTCCATTCATGAACGCAACAGCCCGGGGAAACCGGACATGCATTTCTTGCGGCCTTGGCGAAGATGCCAGGCGCGATTGCGCATTACCGGCGCAAGGCTGCGCCGGTAATGGGATTTATTTCAAAAAGATACCGCTCAGCTCGCTTGGCGGCGCAGCGTCTTGGCTTCGTCGGAGCGCGCGAATTCGAGCTCGCTGAGATACGTCGGCGCGACGCCGGTCACGTACTCGCCGGAAAAACACGAGGTGTCGAATTCCTTCAAATCCTCGTTGCCATCCTGCACGGCCCAGATGAGATCCTCGAGATCCTGGTAGACGAGCCAGTCGGCGCCGAGGATCTGCTGCACTTCTTCGGTGGTGCGACCGTGCGCGACGAGCTCGGCCGCGGCCGGCATATCGATGCCGTAGATGTTCGGATAGCGCACCGGCGGCGCCGCGGAGGCAAAGTACACTTTTTTCGCGCCGGCCTCGCGCGCCATCTGGATGATCTGCTTCGACGTCGTACCGCGCACGATCGAGTCGTCGACCAGCAATACGTTCTTCTTGCGGAACTCGAGCGGAATCGGATTCAGCTTGCGGCGCACCGATTTCACGCGCTCGCTTTGTCCCGGCATGATGAACGTGCGTCCAATGTAGCGGTTCTTGACGAAGCCCTCGCGCACCGGCACGCCGAGCGCCTGCGCGAGCGGACCCGCGGCCGTGCGCGAGGTGTCCGGAATCGGAATCACCGCGTCGATGTCGTGATCAGGCATCAGGCGCAGGATCTTCTCGGCGAGCTTCTCGCCCATGCGCAGGCGCGCCTTGTACACCGAGACGTCCTCGATCATCGAGTCCGGCCGCGCAAGGTAGACGTATTCGAAGATGCACGGCGCGTGCGTCGCGGGTTCGGCGCATTGGCGCGAATGCAGCTTGCCGTCGAGCGTGATCAGCACGGCCTCGCCCGGCGCGACGTCGCGCATGAGCTTGAAACCGAGGATGTCGAGCGCGACCGACTCGGACGCGACCGCGTATTCCTTGCCCGCGCCAGTCTCGCGCTCGCCCAGCACGAGCGGACGGATGCCGTGCGGATCGCGGAACGCGAGCACGCCGTAGCCGAGGAGAAGCGTCACCACTGCATAACCGCCGACGCAGCGCGCGTGCGCGCCGGCGACGGCTTTGAAGATATGGTCCGGCGAGAGCGCCATGCGATCCTGGATCTGTAGCTCATGCGCGAGCACGTTCAGCAAGATCTCCGAATCCGAATCGGTGTTGATGTGGCGGCGATCGCCTTCGATGACTTCGCGGCGCAGCGAATCGGTGTTGATCAAATTGCCGTTGTGGCAGAGCGCGATGCCGTACGGCGCATTCACGTACAGCGGTTGTGCTTCGGTGGAGCCTTCGGAGCCGGCGGTCGGATAACGACAATGGCCGATGCCGACGTTGCCGCGCAGGTTCAGCATCGCCTCGCGGTTGAACACGTCGCGCACGAGTCCGGGTCCCTTGTGCAGGCGCAGGCGGTTGCCGTCGATCGTGGCGATGCCGGCGGCGTCCTGGCCGCGGTGCTGCAGCACGGTCAGCGCGTCATACAGCGCGGACGCGACTTCCGATTTGCCGACGATGCCGATGATTCCGCACATGGTTGCTCGACTCAGGTAGAAGACGGTTTGGGCGCCGCCGGTTTCACCGGCTGCGGCAGCACGGGTTTCACGAGCGCCTGCGCCGGCTCGATGTACTTGGCAACCTCGACCGGCAGCCGATCGCCAATCCAGCGCGCGCCCAGCTCGAAATTCGGCAAGAGGCGCGATTCATTCCACCAGGGATCGCGCCTGAACGGCGTGAAGCCCATGAGCAGCACCACCAAGGTCACCAGCGCGAGCCCGCGCACGAGACCGAACACCATGCCCAACAGCCGGTCGCTACCGGAAAGTCCACTGCCTTCGACCAGCTTTCGCACCAGGAACGTGACGATCGCGCCCGCGATCAGCACCGTGACGAAGCACAGCACGTACGCGAGCAGCACTCTCACCGACGGCGTCGATATGCTGGCGGAAAACCGTTCCGCAAGGGGCGGCCCGAACATCCAGGCGACCCAGAACGCCAGCACCCAGCACACCAGCGCCAGGACTTCGCCGATGAAGCCGCGCCACAGGCCCATCAGCACGGAAAGTCCGAGGACGGCGAGAATCGTGTAGTCGGCCCAGTTCATTTCGAAAACGGGAATCGGCGATGGCGAATGAGGAATCGGAAGAGCACCGCGTCGTTCACAGGGCGGGTCTCACGCATTCCCGATTCCCGATGTCCCATTCAGGGCCTCACTGCTGCGTAACGATCATGCCGTCCAGCTTGAGCTTGTCCTTGATGCGTCCGCGCAGCTTGTCTGCGTTGCCGCGATCGGCCTCGGGGCCGGCGCGCACGCGCCAGAGCGTCCCGCTATCGGTCGCGGCCTTGTCGACGAAGGCGACGAAGCCGGCGTTCTTCAGGCGATCGCGGATCTTGTTGGCTTCCTCGACCGTCTTGAACGCGCCGAGCTGAACCGCCCAGCCGCCGGCGCGGCTCGCCGGCAAGGCGCTGGCGGGCGTGTCGGCTTTGACGTCGGCGGCGAGCTGCACGACGCTACCGGGCACGGTCGGCTTGGCTTCCTTGATGCGAAGCCGCGCCGCCTCGGCGGCCGCACGATCCTCGTAGGGACCGACGCGCACGCGCTCGGCAGGCTTGCCCTGATATTCGTTGGTCTCGGCGAACGCGGGAAAGCCGCCCTGCTTCAGCGACGCGACGAGATCGTCCGCGTTCTTGGTCGCGGTGTAGATGCCGAGATGGACGAAGAAGCGTCCGCTGCCGGCATGGCCAGGCTCGGACTCGGCGGATTTGGCGGGAGTCGCGCTCGGAGGCGTCGGCGCGGTTTCCGGTTTCGCCGTCGCGGCCGGTGTGGTCGATACGGGTTCGGTCGGCTGCGGAATCTCCGCCGGCCTTGGCGTCGTCTCGACGGTCGCGAGCGGCTCGCGCGTCGTCGTCGCGGCCGGCTGAGCCGGTGTCTGCGCGGGATCCGGCGTCGGCTCGACCGGCAGCACGCGGTTCTGGAACTCGCGGTCCGGTGCCGGAGGAATCGCAAGATTGACGGTTTCCGAGCTCTGCTGAGGAGCCGGACCCGAAAGGAACATCGGTACGAAGATGATCGCGAGCGCGATCAGTACGACCGCGCCGAGCAGGCGTTGTTTCAACGATAGGTCCATGAGGCGCGCCGGCGGGAACCGACGCGATTATACCCGCCCTGTCGCCCGTGTCGGCACTTCGCGCGTTGCGAATCGTTGCGCCTTCGCGAACGCGAGCGCGGCGGCGGCGACGAAGAACGAGCCGAACGCGATCACGCGATCGCCGGGATTCGCGGCGGCGAAGGCTGCCTCGAGCGCGGAAGCGACGTCGGCGTGCGCGTCGGCGACATCGGCGTCCGGCAGCGCGCGCAGCACTTCGGCGCGGATCGCGACGGCGGAGTGACCGCGCGGCGAGTCTCCGTCGAGTGCGGCGAGATGCCAGACGTCGACGAGCCCCGAAAGCGGTTCGACGATGCCGCCGATGTCCTTGTCCGACAGCGCGCCGAACACGGCCCACGTTCGGCCCTTCCCTACGTTATTGCGCAGCGCCTCGGCGAGCACACGCGCGGCCTGCGGATTGTGCGCGACGTCGACGACGAGCTCAGGTGCGCTCGCGAACCGCTGCAAGCGCGCATCGATCCTCGCGATCGCGACGCCGCGCGCGATCGCGTCCTCCTTCCACGCGATCCGATCGCGGAGCGCGTGCAGCGCAGCGATCGCGCTCGCCGCGTTCGCGTGCTGACAAGGTGCGGAAAGGTGCGGATGCGGCAGCGAAAGATCGACGCCCGGCGCGCGCCAAGTCCAGTCGTGCGAACGGACATGCACATGGAAATCGCGGCCCGCGAGCGAAAGCACCGCACCGACGCGGGCCGCCTCGTCGAGCAGGCCGCGCGGCGGATCGTTCTCGCCGACGATCGCGGGACGGTCGTTGCGGAAGATGCCGGCCTTTTCACGCCCGATGCTTTCGCGGTCGTTGCCGAGCCAGTCCTGATGATCGAGATCGATCGTCGTCACGATCGCCGCGTCCGCGTCGATGATGTTGACCGCGTCGAGCCGTCCGCCAAGACCGACTTCGAGCAGCGCGACATCGAGTCCGGCGTCGGCGAACAGCAGCAGCGCCGCGAGCGTGCCGTATTCGAAATACGTCAGCGCGATCTCGCCGCGCGCGGCTTCGATGCGCTCGAACGCATCGACGAGCCTTGCGTCATCGACATCGGCCGCGTCGATGCGCACGCGCTCGTTGTAGCGCAAAAGATGCGGCGAGGTGTACGCGCCGACGCGATGTCCGCCGGCGCGGAGGATTGCTTCGAGAAACGCGACGGTCGAGCCCTTGCCGTTGGTGCCGCCGATCGTGACTACGATGCGCGCAGGTTTCGGCGATCCGAGCCGGTTCCACACTTCGCGCACGCGATCCAGCCCGAGCTCGATCGCGCGCGGGTGGATGCGTTGCTGGTAGTCGAGCCAATCGGCGAGCGATCGCATGAGACGAAATTCGCCTCTATCGCATCAGGATTCGCCGCGGACGGATCGGCAGCTTGCCGCGCCAGTACTGGATCAGGACGAAGCCGATCGCCATGCCGCCGAGATGCGCGAAATGCGCGACGCTGGACTGCGTGCCGGTGACGCCGAGAAAAAGCTCGAGCGCGCCGTAGATGATGACGAAGAGCCAAGCGGGAATCGGGATCGGAAAGAAGAGCGCGATGACGCGCACCTGCGGATACATCATGCCGAACGCGAGCAGAAGACCCATCACGCCGCCGGAAGCGCCGAGCGTGGGATCGTAGCCGCCGGTGAAATAGGCGATGACCGCGAGCTGCGCCAGCGCGGCGCCGATCACGCAGACGAAATAGTAGAGCGCGAACGGGCGCGATCCGAACAATCGCTCGATCGGCCCGCCGAACATCCAGAGCGCGAGCATGTTGAACGCAATATGGGTCCAGTCGCCGTGCAGGAAACTGTAGGTCACGAGCTGCCAGGGCTCGAAGCCGGGCACGGTGGGATACGGCGAGGCGCCCAGCGGCCACAGCGCAAAATACGTGATCAGGAAATCGCCCATCACGAGCTGCAGCAGGTAGACCGCGACGTTGGCAATCAGGAGCGCGCGGGTGACGGGAGGAAGATCGATGGGCATGCGGACGTCTCGGTGAAGCCGGTACGCGATTCTGAACCGCCGGCCGCACGGGCGCGAGCCGACTTCCGGCAGATGCCGGCGGCCGCGGCGCTATTCAAGAACGCGAAGGCTCGGGGGAGCCCGATCAGGGCGGCGGCGTATCGAAACCGTCGACGAAGATGCGATCGATCACGGTCACCGAGCCGCGCATGCCGCTCATCGTGTCGCCGTGCTGGTCGCAGAAGTAGCCGATCGTGCCGAGCCGGTCGAAGCGCACGACGACGCTCCAGAGCTCGTCGCTCGGCGCGTTGTTGGTCGTGCAGTTGATCGAGCAGATAAAACGGTTGTCGTCCGCGTGCACGTTGTGCAGGCCACCGCCGTTCTCGAAGCGGATCGCGTCGCCCTGATGGATCGTGATCGACGGCGGCGTGAACGTGAGGTCCGGATTCGCGGTGACGACGTACACGGTCGCATGCGCCGACGACGCGCATAACGCGAGCGCTTGAGCCGTCTTGAGAAGTGCGGCCAGGGACGGCCGCTTCTTGATCTTCGCGATCACAGACGATCGCATAGCTACGTCATGAATCCGAGATCACTGCTCGGGAACCTTCCGAGATTGGGGAAGATATCCGACAGACCTCCGGCGTCGACGCCGAACCAGCGCGCCAACGTCGCGGCGTACTGATCGACCGACTGGGTCGGGATGATCTGGCCGTAGCCGGTATCGTCCGGGTTGCTGGCGGGATTGTCGTCGTCGTACTGCGCGAGCGACGGCATCTGGCCGTAGAAACGCTGGCCGTGCACGCCGCCGCCGACGACGAAATGGTGCCCGCCCCAGCCGTGATCGGTGCCGTCGCTGTTGACCGCGAGCGAGCGGCCGAAGTCCGATGCGGTGAACGTCGTCACGCCGTCGGCGATGCCGAGCTCGACGGTCGCCGCGTAGAACGCGTTGATCGCCTGCGAAAGCTCGACGAGATTATCGTTCTGGTCGGCGATCTGCGTGTTGTGCGTGTCGTAGTTGTCGGCGGCGACGAAGAACACCTGCCGGCTCATGCCGAGCGCCGCGCGCACCTTGATCAGCATCGCCACCGCGGCGAGCTGGTTGCCGAGGTCCGTATCGGGAAACGCCGTCGTCAGCGTGATGCCGTTCAGCGCCGCGTTGAGCGCGCTCGCGTTGTTGAGCGCGCGCGTCGCCGAATCGGCGAAGGCACGCTCGAGCACATTGGTCTGCGAACCGCTCGCAAGCAGCGCCTGGTAGGCCGTGACGCCGTCGGGATTGTCGCCGATGACCCAGGATTCGGGGCCGTCGCCGAGGTAGCTCATGCCCGCCACGCGGAAGGGATCGCCTCCGCCGCCGGCCGCTTCGGAAGCGCCGTACGCATCGACCGAATATTGATTGACGATGCCGCCACGTTGGAATCGATTGTCGCCGGCGAGCGAAATGCTCATCGGGATCGTTCCGGTGTTCGCCGCGTAGAGCATGTCGGCGATGCGACCGCCCCAGCCGTTCGCGTTGCTATCGTCGGGGCGCGAGGTCTGCCACTGCGTGGTCTGATCGTCGTGCGAGAACAGCTGCGAAGGCGTCGGTACCGTGCCGTCCTGATACTGCTGCTGATTGACCGGATAGAGCAGGCTGCCGACGTTGGCGACGATCGCCGCCTTGCCGCCATTGAAGAGGCTCGCCATCTCCGGCATCGCCGGATGCAGGCCGTAATTGGTCGGACCGCCGCTCGGCGCGGGCGTCAGCGCGTTGAGGCCGGTCGTCAGCGCAAGATCGCCGCGCGAACCGAGATAATCGGTCTGCGCCTGTCCGCTCATCGGCACGATCGTGTTGAAGCTGTCGTTGCCGCCGTAGAGATAAATGCAGACCAGCGCCTTGTAGTCGCCGAAGCCGCCGGCCGGTGTCGCCGCCGCGGCAGCGGCGTTGATCAAGCGCAGATTGCCCAGCGCCGAATAAAGGCCGACTCCGCCGAGCGCGGCGCAGATGCTCTTGCGCAGGAATTCGCGACGATTCACATGCATGACCGCGGCCTCACTTCTGGATCGAGTATTCGGGCGAATTCATGATCAGGTACAGCGCGTGCTGCACGCGCACCCGGCCAAGATCGTTCCCGTAGTCGTCTTCGGTCAGCTGGTTGAGCCGCGTCACGATGACGTTGCGCATGAACGGCGACATCTGGCCGGCCATGAAGAGAAGGTTGTAGTCGTCGACGAGCTGCGTCGGATTCGACGCCGCGATGGCCGCATCGCGATCCTCGTAGACCTGCATCGTCTGCGGATCGTCGCTGGCCCAGCACGCATCGCTGCCGGTGTAATCGCAGAAGATAAAACTGAAAAGGAGATTGGGCGTCGACACGACCATCGTGTCGGTCATGATCTGGAATTCAGGGCTGACCATGCCGCGATCTTCGACTTCGCCCGGTTGTTGGAAATCGGGCCTGAAGAAATTGAACACGGTCGGCGAGCGCAGCGGCGCTTGGCCGACCTCGGTTTCCAGCGGCGGCCACACGTTGAGCGAGCTGACGCGTCCGTTGCCGGTGCGCGCTTCCATCGCGCGCCAGATCTGCGTCACCTTGAGCAGCGGCTCGCGCAGTTTTCCGTACGTGTCCGGATGCTGCCACTGGCCGTAGCGTGCTTCGGGATCGAGCAGGATCGCCTTGACGACGGCGCGCAGATCGCCGCGCACGCCCGAGCCGTTGTTGTTGAACACCGTGGCGACGCGCTGCACGTACTGCGGCGTCGGATTGCTGGTGATCAGGCGGCGGATCAAGCTCGACGCGACGAACGGACCGACGTTCGGATGATGGAAGATGTTGTCGAGCGCAGCGGTCAATTCGGTTTGTGCATCGCCACCGTGCACGAGGACGCCGTTCGGCAGCGCGACGCCGGGATAGACGAGCAGCTGCTTGTCCGACGTCGAATCGTGATAGTGCTCGATCGGCTGCATCGGCAGGCGCCACGGCGGATCGTTGTAGTTGCTCGGACCGCACCAGAAATACGTGCCCCAGCCTTCCTCCTCGTTGTACATGCAGCAGGTGTAGGTGTTGTCGCCACAGCCGGTGTTGTTCCAGTCCCATCCGGTGAAGACGGCGGCGAAACCGCGCACGGTCGTCTGATCGTAGGTCGGCACCGGCTCTCCGCCGGCAAGCACGGGTGTGCCGTCGATGTTGAGCTGCGTGAGGCCGACCGAGAAAAGCTGCATCACTTCGCGCGCATAGTTCTCGTCCGGATGAATGTTCTGATCCGGATCGGCCTTCTGATTCATGATCATGCTGAGGAAGATGCCCATCGCGGGATGCTTGGTCACATCTTCGAGCAGCGTGCGGTAGTTCATGAACGCATCGGCAGCGAGCAAATCGTAGAAGCTCGCCAACGCCCACGGCTCGTAAGCCAGCGTGCCGTTGCTGTTCGAAACGACGAAAAGCTCGGACAGCGCGAACGCGACGCGCTGGCGCAGCTGGTCGGTCGGCGCGTTGTTCGGATATCCGCTGCGGCTCGGGTCGGGCGTGCCAACGGAATTGATCGTCCAGATCTCGACGCGCGTGTCGTCGCTCAGATATTCGTCGGGGAACGTCGACGCGACCCAATCCAGATATTGCGTTTCGGTGGATGCGGGCGCGGTGAACTGCTCGTTGAACCAGCCTTGATAGCCGATGTCGCGCAGATGTGTGATTTCATCGTACGTCGCGCCGAACGTCGCCTGGGTCAGGAAACGGACCGCGTCGGAATCGGCCGCCGGCGCATTGGCGACGCCTTCGAAGCTGTCGTGGAATCCCGCCTCCGGCCAGTGACTCAAGCCTTGCGCGCCGACATTCGTGCCGAATGCGACGAGGACCAGCATCGCGCCGATCCGCCCCCATGTTCCGATCGTCATGATCGCCTTCCTGCGGACGACGTCCGCACCCCAGTGGCGCGCAATCTAACGAAATCCGCGCGCAAGCAACATGACGCATGCCGCATTCGCGAGGTCTCAGCGCGATCGGCGCTGTTTTTTGCTCTTCCCGGATGGAGGCGGTGCCCACAAGGCCGCGTCGAGATCGCGATCCCAGCCGTGCAGCGAAAGATCGACCCGGCCGCGAATGACCAGCACGCCCTCGCCCGCGAGGCGCCGCACCTGCTCGCGGAACGGGCGGCTGCCGGGCTCGAACGCAATGCGGCCGTCGGAGCGCAAAACGCGGAACCACGGCACGTTTTCCGACGCCGGAACGTCGCCTAGAACGCGTCCAACCAGGCGCGCGCGCCGCGGCAGGCCGGCGCGCGTCGCGACCTCGCCATAGCTTGCGACCCGGCCCTCGGGAATCGAGCGGATCACGCGCACGATCGCGGCGTGATCGTCGGAATATTTCGAATCCACTGACTTCATCGGCCGCAGACGCTAGCATAAGCCGCCGAATCCACCGAGAGCCGCCGTGCAAAGTTTCGAACAGATCCGCTCCCACGTCGGCAGCCGGCATTCCCTGCGCACGAACGATCCGTACCTGATCAGCTTCGACCTGACGTTCGACGACGGCCGTCACCAAGGACTCTATCTCGCCGAGATGGAAGACGAGGAAGGCGGCAAGTATTTGCGCATCTCGACGCCGATCGGACCCTATACGGGCGTCGACGGCACGCGCTGTCTTCGCTTCAACTGGGAACAGCGCACCGGCTATCTCGCGATCAGCGATCTCGACGGCTCGCCGTATCTGCACCTGTGCGAAAACCGTCCGTACGGTTTGCTTTCCGAAGAAGAGCTCGATCGCGTCGTCAACGAGCTCGGCACGCTCGGCGATCGAATGGAGCAGGCGATCAGCAGCGGCGGCGATACGTTCTGATGTGACGCTGTCCCCTCACCCGACTCATCGCCGTTCCCCCTCTCCCGCACCGCTGTTCCCTCTCCCGCTTGCGGGAGAGGGCTGGGGTGAGGGCAGCGTGGTTCAACGCTCCGATTGCCCTCACCCTACCCTCTCCCGCGAACGGGAGAGGGGGAGCTAGAGACCGCCCACCAAGCGCAGCGCAACCACCAACACCCAAGCCAGCGCGCCCGCGATCGGCAGCGTCAATATCCACGCCCACACCATTCGCTCGACGATCGTCCACTTGATCGCGTTGGCGCGTTTGGCTGCGCCGACGCCCATGATCGCGGCGGAGATGTTGTGCGTCGTCGACACGGGAATGCCGAAGTGCGTGGCGGTCATGATTACGACTGCGGATGTCGTCTCGGCCGCGAATCCGTTGATCGGATGCAGCTTGACCATCTTGTGGCCGAGCGTCTTGATGATGCGCCAGCCGCCGGCCGCGGTGCCCGCCGCCATCACGATCGCGCAGGTGATCTTGATCCACGTCGCGATCTCGAACTGCTTGTCGGCGTCCTGCGCAATGCGCAGGAAAGACAGCCAATCCGGCAGCTGATCGAGTGAGCCTGCTGCCGTCGCGGTCGCGAGCGCGAGCGCGATGATGCCCATCGTCTTCTGTGCATCGTTGGTGCCGTGCGAAAGACCCATCGCGCTCGCCGACACGATCTGCGCTTTGCCGAAGAACGCATTCACCGCGCGCGGTCGCGCAAGTCTCTGCACGAATCCGCCGCGCGAGCCCATGAAGCTGATCAGCGCGAACAGCGCGCCCATCAAGAGGAAACCGATGACGAAACCGACCAACGGCGAAGTGACCATCGGCAGCACGACTTTCGGCAGAAGCCCCTTGCCTTCCCACCAGTGCACGCCGCCCTGCCACCAGATCATCGCCGACCAATTGTTGCCGGCCGCCGCGAGCGCGGCGCCGCACAGCCCGCCGACCAGCGCGTGAGAAGAGCTCGACGGCAATCCCCACCACCATGTGATGAGATCCCAGATCGTCGCGCCGAGCAGCGCGCAGATCAGCACCTGCGGCGTCACCGCGACGACGCCCGCATCGATGAGTCCGGACGAGATCGTCTTCGCGACCGCCGTTCCCCAGAGCGCACCGATGAGATTGGTTCCCGCCGCGAGCAGCACGGCCTGGCCCGGGCTCAGCACTTTCGTCGCGACGACGGTCGCGATCGAGTTGGCGGTATCGTGGAAACCGTTGATGTACTCGAAGACGAGCGCCACCAGGACCACGATGAGGACCAGCGTCAGGCTCACGGCGCCGGTTTCCTTAGGAGTTCTTGAGGACGATCTGGTAGATCACGTTGCCGGCGTCGCGGCAACGATCGATGGCTTTCTCGAGCAGCTCGAAGAGATCCTTGCGCAGCAGGAGCTTCGAAGGATCGCGCTCGTTGTCGAAGAGATCGCGGTAGAGATCGAGGATCAGCCGATCGGCTTCGTTCTCGATCGACTGCATGCGCTCGTTGAGATCGCGCATGACGTCGAGCTGGAAACCGCGGCGCAGCTGCTGCGTCATCTGCACGATGACGTCGGTCGCCTTCTCGAGCATCGCGGCGCGCGATGCGTAATCGACGTCGGCAAGACGCTCGGCGAACAGCACGTAGCGCTCGGCGAATTTCTCGACGGTCTTCGGAATCTTGTACAGCGCGCCGGCCAGCGCCTCGATGTCCTCGCGCTCGATCGCGGTGACGAACGTGTCGACCAGCGCCTGGCTGATCTGTCCGAACAGTTCTTTTTCGCGACGACGCGCGACGCGGAATTCGTCGAGCGATCGCGCCGGCACCGGCGCATTCAGCATCGCGATCAGCGCGCGCGTGCTCTGCCGCGCGGCGTCGGCGCTGGCTTCGAGCAAGCCGTAGAACTTGTCGCCTTTCCCGAAAATCGTCTGCAACGAGAACATGTGAAATGCGCCGTCAGTAGCACCGCGCGGGTGCGGGGCGGCATCCGGTTGAAAACGGAAGCCGCGACATCACGAATATGACGCACATGTTACAGCAAGGCCGCTTAGGCGCGCCGCCCGGCGCCCTGCGGCTTTATCGCGGTGACAAAGCGGTTGCTACACTCTGTCCCGACCCCGCCGCAAAGGACCCGGATGCTTCTCGAAACTTCGCTGGTCGTGCTGATCGCGCTTCTCAACGGCTTCTTCGCGTTGAGCGAGATGGCGCTGATGGTCGCGCGCAAGAGCCGCCTGAAACACCAGGCGGTGACGAGCCGCCGCGCCAAGGTGGCGCTCGGGCTCGCCCAGCAACCCGAGAACTTCCTGGCCACGGTGCAGGTATTCATCACGCTGCTCCAAGTCAGCGCGGGCGCCGCGCTCGGCGCGACGATCGGCGAGCGCATCGGCCATGCGCTCGACGCGCTGGACCTGCCGTGGATCGATCAGTACAGCATGCCGCTCGGCGTAGGCTTGAGCATCGCCGGCATCACGTTTATCCAGATGCTGCTCGGCGAGCTGATGCCCAAGCGCGTCGCGCTGGTCGATCCGGAACGCTTCGCCATCGCGACCGCGCTGCCGATGCGCTTTCTCACCTGGCTCGCGTCGCCGTTCGCGATCGTGCTGATCTGGTCGACGCGCGCCTTGCTGCGTCTCCTCGGCCTCAATCGCAGCTCGCGCGAGCACGTCAGCGAAGAGGAAATCCGGCTCCTCGTCGCCGAAGGCGCCGATCAGGGCGTCATCGATCCCGATGAGCGCAACATGGTCAATCGCGTGCTGCGCCTGGGCGATCGCACGGTCGACAGTGTGATGGTGCCGCGTACGCGCATCACCTGGCTCGACGCGAGCGCGACGACCGAAAGCAACGTGCAGGTGATGCGCGAAACTCCGTACTCGCGCTATCCCGTGTATCGCGGCGGCGAGCACGAAGTGCTCGGCGTGCTCGAGGTCAAGCGCCTGATCGGACGCATGGCGAGCGGCCAGCAGACCGAGCTCTTCCGCACCTTGAGCAAACCTTTGTACGTGCCCGCGACGGCACGCGCGCTCGATCTCCTCGAAGAATTCCGCGACGCCGAAACGGCGCTCGCGCTGGTCGTCGACGAATACGGCGACATCGAAGGCCTGGTCACGCTCAACGATCTTCTCGCGGCCGTCGTCGGCAAGAGCGCGACGACGCTGCTGGAAACGTCCGCGCAACCGATCGTGCAGCGCGACGACGGCAGCTGGCTCGTCGACGGCAGCGTCTCGACCGATGATCTTCGCGAGCTGCTTGCGCTCTCGCAGCTGCCGAACGAAGAAGACCACGATTTCCGCACCGCCGCCGGCATGATCATGGCGCACTTCGGCCGCATCCCGCAGCCCGGCGAGCACTTCAACTGGAACGGCTTTCGTTTCGAAGTGGTCGATCTCGACGGACCCCGCATCGACAAGCTGCTGGTCGCGCCGCTCGCGACGGTGGCCGCCGAATGAAACGCTCGGTGCACGAGGCGCGCACGACCGATCTCTTGAAGAGCGCGCTCGAAAGCACGCAAGGCGAAGAAATCCTGTTCGGCGATTTCCTCGATCCGCTCGGCGAGCGCGCGTTCGGTTTTCTCGTGTTGGTGCTCGCGATCCCGAATTTCATTCCAGTGCCGATCGGCATCGGCGGCGTGATGGGCGTACTCGTCATCCTGGTCGGCCTGCAGATGCTGTTCGGCCTCGCGCATCCGTGGCTGCCGGGCATGATGCGGCGCAAAGGCATCGCGCGCTCATCGATGCAGCGTTTCGTCGCGCGCATCACGCCGGTGCTGCGCTGGCTCGAGCACGTGTGCCGCCCGCGTTTCGAATCGCTGACGCGCCAACCGGTGCACCGGATCAGCGGTTTCCTTCTGGTCGTGACCGGCGTCGCGCTCGCTCTGCCGATCCCATTCACCAACTACGTTTTCGGGCTTCTGCTGCTGGTGTTCGCGGTCGCGCTGATCGAGCGCGACGGTATCGTGCTGATGCTGGCGTGGGCGGCGAGCATAGCGATCGCGATCACGCTCCTGATGCTGAGCCACGCTGCCCTCGACGCGATACGAAAACTCTTCTGATCCTCATTCCTCGTCGTCGCGGTGCATCAGGCGGCTTGCGCGCTCGGTGTCCGTCAGGATGCCGTGCAGCATGCGCAGCTCGCGCTGATCCGGCCGCGCGCGCAAGTACAGGCGGCGCAAGCGCAAGAGGATCGTCCGCGGCGAGCGGCCTTTGTGGAAATCGATCGCGTCGAGCGTGCGCGCGAGATGCTCGAAGAACGCCTCGAGCTCCGCGCTCGAGGCTGGCGGATCGGTTTTCTGCGCGGGCAGCGGCGATGCGCCGCCGAGAAGACGCACACGCAACTCGTACGCGAGCACTTGCACCGCCTGCGCCAGATTGAGCGAAGGGAACGCCGGATCGCTCGGGATCAGGACCGCCGCGTGACAGCGCTTCATCTCGTCGTTCTCGAGACCGGTGCGCTCGTTGCCGAACACGATCGCGACCTCGCCTTCGCGCGCCGCTTCGAGCAGGCGCCCGGCGGCGACGCGCGGATCGATCTCGTCCATCGGCACGTCGCGGCGGCGCGCGGTCGCGCCGAGCACGAAGTTGCAGTCCGCGATCGCCGCCGGCAGATCGGACGCGATCGCCGCCTGCGCGAGCACGTCGTCGGCGCCCGCCGCGAGCGCGCTCGCTTCGGCGTGCGGAAACGAATGCGGCGCGACCAGCGAGAGTCGCGAGAATCCCATCGTGCGGATCGCGCGCGCGGCAGCGCCGATGTTGCCCGGATGCGAGGTGCGCACGAGCACGAAGCGAATGCGCGCGGCGGCGCCGGAATTGGGGAAATCGGTCATGGATCGCGTGGCGGAATTTGGTCGCGGATGGACGATCTGCTACCCTGCGCGACCCGCGCGGAGCCTAGCCGCGCACCGTTCTTTTCCAGCCCGCCCAGCGGAACCAGCATGCCAAGACCTGCCGTCAACGTGGCGGTGCGCGCCGCGCGCGCCGCCGGCCAGATCATCCTGCGCCACATGAATCGCCTGGAAAGCCTCGCGGTCGTGGAGAAGCAGCAGCTCGACTTCGTATCCGAGGTCGATCGCATGGCCGAGGCCGAGATCATACGCGAACTCAAGCGCGCGTATCCCGCGCACGCGGTGCTCGCCGAGGAGTCCGGCGCGATCGGCAAATCGAAGAACACGTGGGTCATCGATCCGCTGGACGGCACGCACAACTATCTGCGCGGCTTTCCGCATTTCAGCGTGTCGATCGCATTGCTCGAGCACGGCGATCCGATCGTCGCCGTCGTCTTCGATCCGCTGCGCGGCGAGCTTTTCACCGCCAGCAAGGGCGACGGCGCGTTCGTCAACGATCGCCGCATGCGCGTGGGCAAGCGCGAAGGCCTCGCCGGCGCGCTGCTGGCGACGGGATTTCCGTATCGCCAGCGCGCGCATCTCGACGCGCAGATCGGCATGACGCGCGCGCTCCTCGGTGAAGCTGAAGACATCCGCCGCACCGGCTCCGCCGCACTCGACATCGCCTATGTCGCCGCCGGCCGCATCGACGGCTTCTACGAAATCGGCCTCAAGCCGTGGGACATGGCCGCCGGCGTACTGCTCGTGCGCGAAGCCGGCGGACGCTACTCCGACTTCGTCGGTCGCGAAGGCATGCCCGACAGCGGAAACCTCCTCGCCGGCAACATCAAGGTGGTCGACGCGATGGTCAAGGTGATTGCGCCGGAGTTGACGCCGGCGTTGGCTCGATAAGGGCGCTCGTCATCCCGGCGGAAGCCGGGATCCATTTGCTGTTGCTCGTGTCTTCAGCGCTACGCGAAGACCGACTCACGTCCCTGTGTTTTTCCACTCGCATCCTGCGAGCGGGTCACTTTCTCTTGCTTGCCCAAGAGAAAGTAACCAAAGAGAAGGGCAGCCCGGGTAGGACGCCGGCTACGCCGGTTCGCTGCGGGCGGCCGGGGTTCCGCTGACAGGACCTCCATGTCCTGCTGCGGAATGAACGCGATCCCTCGCGCTCACCCGCGCTGATGCGCGGGCCTCTTCCGTCCGCCCTTCGCCGTCCCACACGGGCCCCAAGATCAAGAGATGAAGCTGAGCGAAGAGCTGGATTCCGGCCTTCGCCGGAATGACGGCGCGTGGTGTTCGGAATGGCGAGAGGTCTTTGTTAGCGAGCGCAGCGAGGCGTCCGCTTCTGCGG
>Ga0068859_100000646_pt1 | contig 34856 bp, 20 predicted proteins | sample KBSSwiS22_FD_66585 | JGI IMG/M metagenome (GOLD analysis project Ga0068859, IMG submission 66585) | Switchgrass rhizosphere microbial communities from Kellogg Biological Station, Michigan, USA - KBS Switchgrass S2-2 | ecosystem: Host-associated > Plants > Roots > Rhizosphere > Soil ... | reverse complement strand
GAAATACAAAGTATCAATGCTTTTAACAGCTTTTATCCAATGGAAGTGATTGCAACAGCAGCTGAAACTAAAAACATTGTTGACAAGAACAGCGATAAACCTTTTTTGATTTTTCCAGAAGCGAGAGCATACTCCATACGCATGAAAAATGATTTGCCGCAACGCTGGATATTGAAAGGCCTTCAAAATTCTTTTACAGATACGGCATTGCGTGGCGAGTATCTGGCTTTTCAACTGGGCGTATTTGCTTTGCAGGACCTGCAGAATGTAACGGTTAGTTTTACCGATCTTAAAAATAAAAATGGGAAAAACATCGCCGCAAAAAACATCGCCTGCATTAATACAGACGGTATAAAATATGATGGCACCATTTTCTCCGCCAAAGTAAACGTATCCAAAGGGAAAGTACAGCCTATGTGGTGTGGTATTGATGTACCGCAAGCTGCAGTGCCCGGCGTGTATACAGGCAAAGCAATTGTAAATGCTAATGGTGGGGTAAAAGAAATTTTACTGGAGATAAAAGTGGCAGATGGTATTACTAAAAATGGAGGTATCAGTAACCCGGAAAATATGACCCGGCTGAAATGGCTGAATTCAACCATGGCACAGGAGAATACCGTAATTGCGCCATACACTCCATTAAGTGTGTCCGATACCGTTATTTCGCTTTTGGGAAGAAAAATAATATTGAATAAAGATGGTTTCCCTGCACAAATTGAAACCTTTTTTACCCCTGAAATGACTTCAATTGGTACAAAAGCCAATGACCTCTTTACCGAACCTTTGCATTTCCATTTTTATGATACAGCAGGCAAGCAGCCATTGAAGTGGAAAACAAATGGTATCAATTTTACTAAAAAAGAACCGGGTACAGTAGCATGGCAATGTACCAGCACTTCAGCAGCATTACAAATGGATGTGAATGCTGCTTTGGAATTCGATGGGTTTTTATCTTACTCGGTTAAGTTCACTGCATTGGAAGATGTTGCATTTAATGAGATCAATTTTCATTTGCCCATGCAACCCGAATTTACCAAATACCTGATGGGCCTGGGCTTAAAAGGAGGTAACCGGCCCGATACCTTGCAATGGAAATGGGATGTGGCGCACAAGAACCAGGATGGAGCATGGATCGGTAACGTGAATGCAGGCTTGCAATTCTCTTTACGTGATGAAAACTACAGCCGTCCGCTGAATACCAATTTCTATTTACAAAAGCCGTTGATACTTCCTTCTTCATGGGGTAATGAGAATAAAGGTGGTATCGATATTTTTCAAAAAGGAAAAGCAATTTTGGTAAATGCGTATAGTGGTAGCCGTAATATGAAAAAAGGTGATGTGCTGTATTACAATTTCAATTTGTTGATTACACCATTCCATCCCATCAATACTGATTTTCAGTGGGAGGCTAAATTCTTTCACAGGTATAAAGAAATTGATACTATTCGTAAAACAGGTGCAAGGATCATTAATATCCATCATGCTACACCTATTAATCCTTATATCAACTATCCATTCATTGAGTTCAAAAAGATGAAGACCTATATTGATGAAGCGCACAGCAAGGGATTGAAAGTAAAGATATATAACACTATCAGGGAATTGAGTAATAAAGCTTACGAGATACATGCACTGCGCAGTCTTGGACATGAAATATTTTCTGCAGGCAAGGGTGGAGGGTTTAGCTGGCTGCAGGAACATATTGGTGACGACTATATTGCTGCATGGTTTGTGCCTCAATTAAAAGATGCCGCGATTGTAAACAGTGGTATGAACCGCTGGCACAATTATTATGTAGAAGGGATGAACTGGCTGGTACAAAATGTGGGCATCGATGGTATTTACTTAGATGATGTGGCTTTTGACAGGATAACAATGAAACGCATTAAACGAGTGCTTACACAAGACGGGCATCCGGGAATACTGGACCTGCACAGCGCTAATCAATATAACAAAAGTGATGGCTTTAATAACAGCGCCAATTTGTACATGGAGCATTTTCCCTACTTAAATAAATTATGGTTTGGCGAATACTTTGACTATGAAAAAAACAATCCTGATTTTTTCTTAACAGAAGTAAGCGGAATACCTTTTGGATTGATGGGAGAGATGTTGCAGGATGGCGGCAACGCATGGCGTGGCATGATCTATGGCATGACCAACAGAATGCCCTGGAGTGATAATGCTGACCCCAGCGCCATCTGGAAATTATGGGATGATTTCGGAATAAAAGGTGCTGAGATGATCGGTTACTGGAGTACCAATTGTCCTGTAAAAACAACGAATGATAAAGTGCTGGCAACAGTGTATAAAAAGAATGGTGCAGCATTGGTTTCCATTGCAAGCTGGGCAACTGCAGATACTACTGTTAAATTAAATATCAACTGGAATAAATTAGGTATCGATCCTTCCAAAGCAACCATTACTGCGCCTGCTGTAAAAAACTTTCAGCCTGCACGTAATTTTTCAGTGAATGAAGAAATACCTGTAGAAAAAGGAAAAGGCTGGTTACTGATCATTAAATAAAAAGAGAACTGCAAGCATGAGAAAATATTTGACTGCTGGTTTTATTTGCTGCACTTTGTTTGCAAATGCACAAAATAAAAACACAGCCTGGAAACCCCTTGGCCCATTTAGTGTACACAAGACTGTTGGATCGGTGGAAGCACCCGGCCTGGGTGTAATGAGAAGTTTGGATGTAACCTTAAAAAATCCCAATATGGTTTTAATGGGAGGTATGAGCAGTGGTATTTGGCGCACTGTTGATAAAGGAAAAACGTGGAAGAATGTAACACTGGATCTGCCTGTTGAAAATGTAAAGAAAATTGAAATTGCATCCTCTAACAACAATATAGTTTATGCTGCCACTACTGTGGGTATTTTAAAATCCGTTGACAATGGTGCATCCTGGAAGTTTACTGATTTAAATATGCTGGCACAACTGGCTGCAAAAGGTGGCCCAAGGTGGAGTGATGATAACACATTGCTTTCTGTATCACCCACCAATCCTAATGTGGTGGTCGCATCCAATTCTGATACTTTATTTAAAACTACCGACGGCGGCAAGACCTGGAAACCCCTGCTCACAGGCTTCAGAACGCAGTTCATAGCATTTCATCCCACCAAAGAAAATATAGTTTATACCGGCGGCGCTTACACTAAAAATAGACAGCAATTTTTTATCTACCGCTCAGAAAATACCGGCGATAACTTTGAAGAAATTACAACAGGCATGCCCGATAAGAATAAATTGGTTCGACTGCATGATATTACCGCAGCCGTTTCTCCTGCGGCGCCGGATAATTTATACATCACCATTTTTGGAGAAGCGTCCGTAAAGACTACCGTTAAAGAGGTTGTGAAAAATCAAATGGTGGGCACATTTATTGAAAGTACGGATGAAGGCAAAAGTTTTCACCTGGTACCGCAAGCCGATAATTATCGTTACATAGACAATTATTATTCTTTATTTCATCCTTACAGCGCTGATGAAAATAAAGACGACTATGATTTTAACATGAAGGACAGTTCATTCTGGTCGGCATCATTTCAGCAAGTGGGATGGGCTACCTCATTTGCAATTTCTCCCACTAATGCAAATATTATGGTGATGGCTGCATCTGGCAATATCCTTAGTACTAATGCAGGAAGAACATGGAATATTTTGCGCAAGCAGGGTACTTACGGTATCCACGGAGATATACAATGCGCAAAAATTATTGGCGATGATATCTGGTTGGCCAATGATGGCGGATTGCAGTATGTAAATATGAAAACGAGATTGCATCATCGTGTTGAAGGCTTTAGCGGACAAGACCTCTGGGGCTTTAGTACTTCTTTTAAAACAGATGTTATGGCTGTAGGAGTAGATCATAGCGGTACGATGGTGTACAATGAAAAATTGTATGGTAATGACTGGTTTCATTATGGAGGCGGCGATGCAATGAGTGCCACGCTGAACCCGTTTGATGATCGTTATTTATATGCCACACCTTACTCGCATTTTATTATTAAGTTGCCTGCAACATGGAGAGATGAACCCATTTCGAAAAAATCACCGGTGAACTTCGGTTATATTCCCAACCGGAATATAGAATTTCATCCTCATCTTATTTATACCAGTTATTCTGTGGATGAAAACAGCGATCACTGGCGTATAAAAAATTGTGCTGTAATAAAAACGGATAATAATTTCAGAACGATTGATACACTCAAACTTTTTCCTGATACATTTTATATCCGGCGTTTAAGGGTAAGTTTTTCTAACCCTGAGTATATGTATGTGTTAACAAGCAAAGGAAGAACTACGAATCCTAAAGAAGTGTGGATGACAGCAGATGGCGGTAAGAACTGGAGCAATATTACACCGGCAAATGCTGCTGCTGTAAAATATGGTTTTCCTGATATTGCTATTAACGACGAAGATCCAACGAAAATATATTTAGGAGTGGGAGGTTTTCAAAACGAAGTAAAAGTGCTTGCATCAACTGACGCAGGCAAAAGCTGGAAAGATGACCAATCTGCGGACTTGCCTAAAAATGAAATTCAGACCATGGCTTTTCAGCGGGGTACAAATGAAGGCGTGTATCTTGGCTGCTATCCGGGATTATTTTATAAAAGCAATACAACCGGTACCTGGAAAACAGTGGGCGCTCATTTACCACATACTCCCATCAATTTTATTTTTCTGAATTATGATAAAGAAAAAATAAGGCTGGGTACTTATCGCGGTATATGGGAAAATGATTTGTATGAAACGTCCGCACCGAAAGCCAATATCGCTCTTTCAAAAAACATATTAGGTGTTGAAGGCGATGATGCGGATGAAGAAGACGCCAACCAGATGAAAATATACTTTTATGATAACTCAGTAGTGAAAGGAAAAGGTGCAAAATTCAGCTGGGAATTTCCTGGCGCAATACCTGCAACTTCCACCGAAGAAAATCCTATTGTTAACTATTCTGCGTGTAAGCCGGGAAGTTATACCGTAAGATTAAAAGTGACTGACGCTAAAGGAAGAAGCAGTACGTATGAGCTGAAAGATTATATCCATGTAAAAAATAATTACCCCTGGAATTTAAGAGAGAAAAAACTGGAGCAAAGTGAAGCGGAAGAAGATGAAGACAGGGACAATGACTGATTGCAATACCCAACTGTAAATTTTTCAAGAGAGTATTAATATTACCTGCCATGAAAAAACTTTTTTTTATTTTTTTGATCAATTGTAACCTTTACAGTGTTGCACAACAAAATACTGTAGTAAGGGAATACAAGAAAATCTTTACCACATACCCGTTTTCAGATCCTGATCCTATCCCAAAACCTGCATCAAAAATTTATCCATATTTCCGCTTCGATGGATTTACTGATAAGCCTGTTCAAAAAGAATGGAAGGTGGTAGAACTTGAAAATGATTTTATTAAGATAATGATACTGCCTGAAGTGGGTGGAAAGATTTGGTCGGCTACAGAAAAATCAACAGGCAAAGATTTTATCTACAACAATCACGTAATAAAATTCAGGGATATTGCCATGCGTGGCCCATGGACCAGCGGAGGCATTGAAGCGAATTACGGTATCATCGGGCACACGCCCGGTTGTGCCACACCGGTAGATTATACCATTGTAAAAAAAGATGATGGCAGCATAAGTTGTGTGATAGGATTGCTGGATCTTTTAACAAGAACATCCTGGAGGCTGGATATTAATTTGCCAAAGGACAAAGCATACATTACCACCAGTTCATTTTGGTTTAACTCCACTGCAACGGAGCAACCTTATTATACCTGGATGAATACTGGCATTAAAGCAAAAGGGAATTTAGAATTTGTGTATCCCGGAAAAAATTATCTCGGTCATAATGGTGAGCATAGTGATTGGCCCATCAACAAACAAAATGGAAAGGATCTTCGTTTTTATGCAAACAATAATTTTGGCGGCTATAAATCTTACCATGTATTTGGCAAGTACACCGATTTTTTTGGCGGCTACTGGCATGATGATGAATTTGGAATGGCACGTTTTTCAAACCATGATGATAAGGCCGGAAAAAAAATATGGATATGGGGCTTATCTCAGCAGGGGATGATCTGGGAAAAGTTATTAACGGATACAGACGGACAATATGTTGAAGTGCAGAGCGGCAGGTTATTCAATCAATCTGCAGAAACCAGTATGCTTACACCTTTTAAGCATCGTTCATTTGCACCTTATCAATCAGATGTATGGACAGAATACTGGTTCCCGGTTAAACAAACAAAGGGTTTTGTAAAAGCGAATCAATATGGTGCCGTAAATGTGATACAGGAGAATGGCTGGTTGAAAATATATTTTTCACCCTTACAAAAAATGGATGATAAACTGGAGATATTTGAAAATGACAGATCAGTTTATTCAAAAAGTATTTCGGTACAGCCGATGCAGTTGTTTGCAGATTCAATAAAAATTACAGCAGACAAAAATAAATTACGGCTTACTATTGGTGAAAATAAATTGGTTTGGAATGCATCACCGCAGGAAGGTGATCTTGACCGCCCAATGGAAACACCAAAAGACTTCGACAATAATTCTGTTTATGGATTATACCTGCAGGGCAAAAATTATATCAGCTTTCGTGATTACATCAAAGCAGAAGAAATGCTGTCAGCTTGTTTAGCAAAAGATCCCAATTATGCGCCTGCATTATGTGAGATGGCCGATGTAAAGACCAGGCAACTCAAATATACTGAAGCTGTTGCTGCAGCAAGTAAAGCTTTATCCATCAATACGTATGATCCTGCTGCTAATTATTATTATGCATTGGCCAATTTAAAACTGGGTGATATCACCAATGCAAAAGACGGATTTGATATTGCTGCTTCAAGTGTTGAGTACAGGAACGCTGCTTATACCGAATTAGCGAAGCTATATTTCCTAAACAATGAGACCGCAAAAGCAATTGAATACGCTGAAAAATCTTTGCTGTACAATCAATACAATGTAGAAGGGCTGCAATTGCTTGCGGTGATATACCGCCAGCAAAAAGATGAAGCTAAGGCTATAGCAATAGTAAACAGAATTGCCGCCATTGATCCATTGAATCATTTTGTTGGATTTGAAAAATATTGCGGGGATAATTTGTTGCAATCAAAAACAGCATTCACGGCATTGATCAAAAGTGAATTGCCGCAGCAAACCTTTCTTGAATTAGGCATTTGGTATTACCAGTTGCATTGCAATGAAGAAGCACTTAAGGTGCTTTCGATGGCCGAACCTAATGCAGAGATCATTTACTGGAAAGCATTTTTGCAAAACAAACCGGTAGATGTTAGCAATGTAAAAACAGGAACTGATTTTCCTTTTCGTGAGGAGAGTGCTGCAGTTTTAGCAACTTTAATTAAAACCAATGCACAGTGGTTATTGAAATACCATCTTGCTTTAATTGAATGGAACCGCAATGAACTTTCAAAAGCAAAAGCATTGTTTATGCAATGTGGTGATCAAGCCGATGATCCTAATTTTTATGCAGCCAGGGCAGCCCTGGTGAATGATGATGCCGCAGCGGTGGAAAGAGATCTTCAGCAAGCAATAAAAATGGAGCCTCAGCAATGGCGCTATTCAAAATTATTAGCAGAACATTTTATTGTGCAAAAGGAATACGCAAAAGCGTTGGACATTGCTGCAACATTTTATAAAACACATCCTGGCAATTACGTCATCGGGATGTTATATGCCAAAACATTATTGCTCAATAAAAAATATACTGATGCAGATGCTTTTCTTACCCAATTAAATATTCTTCCTTTTGAGGGCGCTACAATTGGGAGGCAATTATATCATGAAGCAAAACTGATGCAGGCAGTGGAACAAATAAAGAAGCAACAATATAAAAAGGCATTGCAATTTATTGAAGGTGCAAAATTATGGCCGGCCAATTTAGGTGTTGGCAAACCTTACCAGGAAAATATTGATGAAAGATTGGAGGATTGGCTGAGTTACACCTGCTTAACCAACCTGAATAAGAACGCTGAAGCAAAACTTTTACTTGAACGGATACTTTCCTTTACACCCAAAGTAGATAATACAGTAATGAATTTTTTGCCTGCCAATCAATTGGTAAGTGCATGGGCAATTGAAAAAACAACTTCTAAAAATGAAGCAATGGTATGGCTGCAAAAGCAGGTGCAATTGTACCCGGCCAATAAGATTGTGCAATGGGCTTTGCAGGCATTTACGCAACAGCCGGGTAATATTTTAACTGAGGAAGAAAAAGATGGCGAAGTAAGGATTATAGAACAACTTAAAAATTAAAAGTATAACAATGAAAGATCTGTTGGTAACATTTTTAACGGTAACATTTTTTGGTCATGCTTATGCCCAATCCACGGGTGAAAAAGTTTATCCCTCAAACACTGAAGTGGTTACACCAATTCACAAAAGCAGTTTTAATAACGGCAACGAATGTCCTGAAAGAAAGCAGGGCGGTAATCCTCAAATGATCAATGGGTACCAGGTTTTTAATGGCTCCATGGATGGCAACCGCCAGGTAGATCCGCAAATTGCAGTGGGTGGTGGTTATGTAATGGAAGGCACTAACAGCGGAATACTTATTTACGATAAAAAGGGAGCGTTTGTGCAAGGTGTTTCTCAAAAATGTTTTAATAATGGCATCGACCCCAAACTGATTTTCGATATTCATAATAAAGTATTTGTTTTTGATCTGTGGTGGTATTATGATAAACCCAAAACAAAACCGGTAAACATTAGTGTATCCGAAACCAGTGACCCAACTGGCGCCTGGAATATTTATCCAGTATCCAGAACAGCCGAAGTAGATGGCGGCGGAATTGGCTACAGTAAAAAATGGATCGGCTATTCTTATCCCGGGGGAGAAGAAAATACTTTTGTGATGCGCATGGCCGATGCAAAAGCAGGCAAACCTGCCACCATCTGGCATTTTAAAGGAAGTCTTGGTCATCCTGTTTTTATGCAGGATGATGTGGATGACCTTTATTTTTTTGATATTGAAAAGGATGAATTTGTAATTCGTAAAGTTTCGGAAGATGCAGATGGAAAGCCTTATTGCCAGGTAGTTTCAAGAAAAGCACATAATTTAAAATACATCGACTACCCGCCACAGTCACCTCAAAAAGGAACAACGCAAAAAGTTTCCAGTGGCGATCGCAATCCAAAAAACCTGGTGTATCAAAATGGTTATATCTGGTTCTCGCAGGCCATCAATTGCGAAGGACGCTCTGCAGTGCAATGGCACCAGGTAAATGCTGCCGATGGAAAAATAATACAAACCGGAATGATTAAAAGTGATACCTCCAATTATATTCAAACCACTATTGCAGTAAATAAAAAGAATGATGTGCTGATAGGATTCCAGGAAGCTAACAGCAATTCTTTTGTTAGTCCACGATTTGCTTATAGAAAAGCCAAAGATCAACCAGGAGCAATAAGGGAAATTGTTAGCGCAGGCGAAGGTGAGGGTGCCACTGACGGCGCTGCGTGGGGAGATTACAGCGGTAGTATTATTGATGGCGATAACCTGCTTGACCTGTGGACCATACAAAGCAAAGCCAATACAAAGGGGAAGGGTGAAACGGTAATTGTAAAAGTTCCTTTTAAGAAAAAATGACCTGGTCTCATTCATTATAAATACCATGATGAAACAATTGAATGTTGAACAGTTAGAGGGCATTCATTCAAATGCTGAAATAAAAGTGGTGTCATTGCTTATAGACAGTGTTAAAAGAAATGAACTGAGTGAAGTGCCATGGACAAAATATAAATATCATCCTGCTGTTGCATTTACGATAGCTTATAATACCGATGCTGTTTTTTTGAAGTATTATGTAACTGAAAAATCGATAAGGGCAATAAACAGCGCTATTAACAGTGCTGTTTGGGAAGATAGTTGTGTGGAGTTTTTCATCAGCTTTGATGAGGATGAGGCTTATTACAATTTTGAATTCAATTGCATTGGTACTGCCCGTGTGGGATATGGAAAATCAAAACAGGATCGTGAATTATTGCCCGTGGCGTTGATCAGCCAGATCACATACCAATCTGTGATTACGAATCATGAGGGAAACGATATACAGTGGGAGCTAACACTTAGTATTCCTAAAAAATTGTTTTGTTTTAATGAGGTAACAACACTTAAAGGAAAAAAGTGCAGGTCGAATTTTTATAAGTGCGGGGATAATTTACCAACACCACATTTTGTTTCATGGTCGGGTATTCAATCTGTGGAGCCGGATTTTCACTTGCCTGAATTTTTTGGTGCTTTACATTTTGTTTAAAATGCAGGGAAGATTCGGCTGAAGGTTGGCAACCTTGTGCAGAAACAACCCGGCTTTGACAAGCTGCTAATGACAAGTATTTTAAAAGGCGAGTAACATTTTTTTACGAAAAATGAATTTAGCCACTCCAAAGGAGTCCTTCGGACAAAGGCGCAAAGGCACAAAAGAGAAATGCCACGCATTTTTTTTGATTCGTGCCTTTGAGCCTTTGTGGCAACCGTTTTTCGCAGCAAAGCGGCGAAAAAAATATTTCTTATTGTTTATTGTCATTATAAAAGAGCTTAAATTTTTTTATGTGTGCCTCAGGCTGACACGCAGACAAGCTTAGGCCAACAATTTTTTAAATTGCGGAACTACCGAAATTTTTCTCAACGTGAAAACTCACGCAACCGTTTGTTTAAATTTTTGATTGACAAATGCACTAATTTTCTTCCTATAAAATAACTTCGCTAATCTCAAATATTTTATTCATGTCATCAAATCGCAGGAATTTTTTAAGAAATATTACATTAGGTACCGGTGCACTCGTTACGGAAACGCCATCATTTGCAAACGTTATTAGTGATGAAAGTGATCGCTCATTATTTGCACAAAACAGATCCCGTTCATTTAATATGTGTGGTTATGCAGCGCCAAAAATGGATAAGGTGCGTATTGGAATTATTGGATTAGGCATGCGTGGCCCCGGTGCAGTAGAAAGAATGTCATTTATCGAGGGCGTGGAAATAAAAGCTTTATGTGATCAATACCCGGATAGGGTAGCTTCCGCACAAAAAATATTAGAAAAGAAAGGATTGCCCAAAGCAACGGAATACAGTGGCAGCAAGGAAGCCTGGAAAGAATTGTGCAACCGCCCTGATATAGACCTGGTGTACATTACAACACCCTGGAGCTGGCATACACCAATGGCGGTATATGCGATGGAACATGGCAAACATGCCGCCAGCGAAGTGCCTGCTGCAAGAACAATTGAAGAATGCTGGCAACTGGTAGAAACTTCTGAAAAAACAAAAAAGCACTGCATGATGCTGGAAAATTGTTGCTATGATTTTTTTGAATTACTAACGCTAAACATGACACGAAATGGAATGTTTGGGGAACTGGTACATGCAGAAGGGGCGTACTTGCATAATTTGCTAAGTCTCAATTTTGATAAGAATGGATATGCCGAGATGTGGCGCCTGAAAGAAAATGCCAGCCGCAATGGTAATTTATATCCAACGCATGGTTTAGGGCCGGTGGCACAATGTATGAATATTAACAGGGGCGACCAGATGGATTACCTGGTATCATTATCATCAAACGATTTTTTGATGAGCGCTACTGCAAAAGAAAAAGCTGCAACAGATAGCTTTTATAATGAGTTTAAGGATAAACATTACCGGGGTAATATGAATACTACTGTAATTAAAACGGTAAAGGGAAAAACCATAATGGTGCAGCATGATGTTACTTCACCCAGGCCATATTCAAGGATTCATTTGATAAGCGGCACCAAAGGAATGGCGAGCAAATGGCCTGATCCCAAAAGAATATCTTTTGGCGAAGGCTGGATAAAAGACGAGGAATTTAAAGCACTGGAAGAAAAATATACTTTGCCCATTGTAAAACATATTGGTGCTATGGCAAAAAATATTGGCGGACATGGTGGTATGGATTTTATTATGGACTGGCGCTTAATTGATAACCTGCGTAATGGCCTGCCGCTTGACCAGGATGTGTATGACGCTGCACTATGGAGTTCAATTGCTCCGTTAAGTGAAAAATCTGTAGCCAATCGTTCACGCAGTATGGACATACCCGATTTTACCAAAGGTGCATGGAAAACTAACCGGCCTGTTAATCTTACACTGGATGGGGGAGGCAACACTGAAGTGAGGGCTGTAACAACGGACGGAAGTAAACAGTTAAAAGTAAATTAAAACACATACCGTACTCATTTAAAAGAAAACTATTTGCTCCTGCTTTAAATACCCGGAGAAAGGTTCTTGTTGTGAAATAAACGCATAGTTCTTTCAATGGTCAATATCTCTTTCAACAGCTTATATTTTCGTACACTTGTAAATGTTAGGTCTTTAAAAAGAAACCGCCAGTACCAAAACTGACGGTTTCTTAAAACCTAACAAACTGCTATTATGAAAAAACAAAGATTATTCTTCTATTGATGTAATGCCATTTTATGCTCACTTGCCCAGGTATTCCCGCTTTGTTATACCGTAGGCAGTTGTCTTTACAAGTGTAATAAAATTTAATTTCGGAATAATCAGCGCAAGTGAGTATAACCCCTTAACTTTTCTGCATCCCATTACAATATTTACCGCTGCACCATAATTGCTTTACTGCAGTTGCAGAATAAATCTACAATAAACTTTTAACCTGGCACTACGTAAACGTTTGCATAATTTTTTAATTGTATAGGTAATTGCAGCATTAAATTCCCGGGAGTTTCAATGAAAAAATCAATCTAATGATTTTTTCATTGAAAGAGCAGCAACTGGTATTAATTGTTAAAAACTTACGCAAACGTTTGACTTGTTGTAAACAAACGTTTGCGTAGGGCATTATCGCATTCCCGGCGTTTTGCGGTAAAATTTTTATTGAAAATAATTAGCATCTTAGTGTGGTATTACCAAATTATTACGAAATAAAAAACTGCTGAATGAAAAAAGAATTTCTGCTAAAAAAGATCTTCGGGACAATTGTCTTCCTCATCTTTTCATTGATTGGTATGGCGCAGGAACGCCAGGTTACCGGTATTGTAAAAGATGAAAAAGATCAGCCGCTTAACGCCGCTACAGTATCAGTTAAAAATGGAACTGCCAGTACGGTTACAAAAGCCGATGGTAAATTTCAGATCAAAGTACCTGCTGGAAAAGTAACGCTTGTTTTTTCTTATGTGGGTTATGACAAGTCTGTTGTTACGATTGAAGAAAATCAAACCAGCGTTATAGTAAAGATGAATGAATCGGCATCCAAAAAAAGTATGGATGAAGTGGTGGTGGTGGGTGTGCAGCGGCAAACGAAACGAACTGCTACCATGGCGATCTCCTCAGTGTTAAGTAAAGACATTGAAAATTTACCATCACCCAGTATCGATAATTTATTGCAGGGAAGAGTTGCAGGTTTAAACGTACAGATCGGTTCTGGTGAACCTGGTGTTGCGCCTACTGTTGTAGTTCGTGGTAACAGCAGGGTGAATACTAACATAGGTAATAACCCGGATGTAGCACAGGCAAGCGCATTAAGCGGGCCATTGTATGTTATTGATGGTATACCAACTAATCCTGAAGATATAGCCGGCAGCATTGATGCCACTGGTACCAATTATCTTGCCGGTATCAACATTAATGATATTGAAAGTGTGGATGTACAAAAAGATGCCGCTGCAACTGCTGCATGGGGATCGAGAGGCGCTAACGGTGTGGTGTATATTAAAACGAAAAGAGGCCGCTCCAGCAAGCCGGAGTTCAGGGTGAATGCATACGGTGGTATTACACAGCAACCGCAATTGCTGAACACTGTAACCGGTGCTGCAGAAAGAAAACTGAAGATGGATATCATCAATCAGTATGCTACGCCTTCGCAGTTATCCAACCTGCCTCAAATATTAACTGACTATAACAATCCTTATTTCAATAATGCAGAAGACTGGCAGGGGCTTTTTTACAAAAGTGGTTCAGTAAAAAATGTTGATGCTACTATGTCTTCCGGCACTGATGCCGTAAGCTACCGTATCAGCATGAATTATTACGATGAAAAAGGTATCATTCAAAATTTTGGATTCAAAAGATATAGTGCAAGAGGAAATTTTGATTTTAAGATCAACCCCAAATTAAACGGGCAGTTCATTGTAGCGCTTTCAAAAAGTGACAGGCAGCGTGGAAAAAAATATAATAACAGTGACGATAACACGCCGGTGAGCGGATCAACGCAACCATCATCTTTATACCGGGTAACAGCTTTTGATTCTGCTAACTATTCGGGTTTATCGGGCAGGATCAGGAATAAGAACCTGAATGATTATTATACAGCGTCTTTAACTTTAAATTATAACATGCTGCGTAATCTCAGGTACACCTTCCAGGGTTCTGCAAATATTTCCAGTTCTAACAGGGATTATTTTCTTCCCTCAGATCTGGACCAGGTAGCAGCAGCTTCAGGATCTGGCCAGGCTTCTTATGCAGAATCTGATAAGGGCACTTACTCCACTTATTTTTTGTCTAATACTTTAAATTATAACAAGAAGCTGGAAACAAAAAGTGGCCATACCCATAACCTCGCCCTCACAGGCTCCCAGCAATTTACAAGGGATATTTCCAATACCAGTAATACATCGGGATATAATGTGCCCAGCAATAATATACAGGTAGTTAGTGGTGTGCCACAGGCAGATCTGTATGGTGCTTCCGGTTACGCAGCAGATGCGATGTTCTCTTTATTAGGACAGGCGCAATATGATTTTGATGGTAAATACTTGCTGTATGGATCTTATCGTGGTGATGCATCATCACGTTTTGGTGATAATACCAAATGGGGATATTTTCCATCAGTAGGTGCCGGATGGGTGTTAACCGATGAAAAGTTTATGAATAAATTACAGGCCAAAGGCATTGTAAATTTTTTAAAGGTAAGGGCCAGCTATGGAATTTCGGGTACGCAATCGGGTAACCTGTATGCGCCTTATAATTCTTACAGCATTCCCGGAACTTATAATGGTGGTACCGCTATACAGCCCAGCTATACCAACGGGTTAACAAAAAATAATTTAACATGGACAAAGACCGAACAAAAAAATATCGGTATCGATGCCCAGTTCTTTAAAAGCAGGATAGGGATATCGGTAGATGTGTATGATAAGATATCTAAAGATGATTATTACAATTTTAATCTTCCCTTTTACACAGGATACCAGAGCATCCAGTTTAATGCACACGATCTGTGGGTGAGTAACCGTGGTGTTGACCTCACACTTACTACTAAAAACCTTTCCAGGGAAAGCAAGTTGCAATGGAATATGCAGGTAACACTTTCTTATAACAAAAATGCAATTGCCAAATTACCTAATAACAACCGCACATTTGTGGTAGATGATTATTATGGCACCAGCAGGATATATGCAGTAGGGCAACCCATTTATGAAATGTTCCAGATGAAATATTTGGGCGTGTATAATAACCAGGGCCAGATACCATTCAATCCTTTAACAGGTAATGTGATCACTTATTTTAAAGGTAATCATAAAGTAGTACCTGGTGATCCGATATGGGAAGATGTGAATCATATTGGCGATGTATGGACGGATGAAGATAATGGCAACCAGTACGGTGACCGTGTACCTACCGGTGACCCTAACCCGAAGTATACCGGCGGTTGGGTAAATGATTTTACTTACAAAAATCTGTCTTTAAGTGTGCTTAGTGTGTTTACATTTAAAAGAGATGTGATCAATACCTTCTATCAAAGCCAGATCAGTTCTATTGTAGGAGGATACTCCAGCAGTATTTATTCTTTTGCTCACAACCGTTTACCCGATTTAAGTGGATTAAATTACTGGACACCCGCCAAAGCCAAAGATCCCAATTATACAGCGGACTTTCCTTCCTTAAATCCATTTGGTTCCAGCTACTACCAGTTTATTCCTATCTCCAGTATGTTTAATGAAGATGGCAGTTACTTTAAGATCAAGAACGTGGTACTGAGCTACCAAATACCTGAATCGCTTATTAAAAGAGCAAAAATAGGCAGGGCAAAAGTGTACTGCATCGTGGATAATATTGCCACCATTAAAAACTCCACCATGCCTAATCCTGAATTAGTAGACCAGTTAGGACAATATACCGGCGGGCTGTATGCTACACCAACCAGGTATACATTAGGTGTTGACATACAATTTTAATTTCTTAAAAATAGTAAAATGAAAAAACAATTTTCTTTTTTTAAAATAGGCGTATCGTTTTTAATAGCGATCATTCTCATTGGTACTTCGTGTAAAAAATATTTGTACGAAGCACCCATCACTTCCACTTATGGTGCAGCATTCTGGACGTCGCAGTCGGCTGTGGAACAGGCTTCGCTGGCCATGTACGGGCAATTAAGAGCTTCACTAAGAAGTAGTGGTTCTTATTTTATCAATGGCGATCTTTGCTCAGGCGTATTCATACCAAAAGCAGGGCAGTGGAATTATCAAACCATTAAAGCATCCAATAATCCACCGTACAATTTTTCTTATGTTCCCTATTTAGAGAACGACCTCCAAAACTGGTCACGCTTTTACAGGGTTATTGCACAAGCCAATCTTATTTTGCAGAACGTCCCCAAAATGGAGCCTTCTCTTTTTAAAAACGAAGCTATACGTAACGGGTACATCTCCGAGGCATTATTTATAAGGGCCTACACTTATTTTTATATGATACGCATCTGGGGCGACCCGGTTTACGTAACCAAAACTTATGATGATGTTGATTACGGAAATATTCCACCCATTGCACGCACACCAGAAGGCATTGTATTAGACAGTTGTATCAACGATTTGAAGGTTGCTGCTGCAAGCCTTACTTATGGAGGTGGCAGCACTGCCAAAACAATAAGGGCAAATAAAGGCACTGTATCTGCTTTGCTGGCGCATATTTACGCATGGAAACATGATTACGCTAATGCACATACCTGGTGCCAGGATGTTATTAACAATGGCGGGTACACGATGGAACCAATGGCAACGTATACTAACATCTGGAAAGGTCAGTCATCCAACGAAAATATATTTGAATTACCCATGCAGTATAATCCAAGTGATCCAAATTTTTCCGGCCAGGGCAGTTGGGCAGAAGCTCAGTTTGGATTCTTTGGCACTTTTGTAAAAGGTAGTGTAGTGGATAACGTAAACAATCAATGCTGGTTGTCGCCAGACAATGGTACTGTTGATTGGTTCTATGATTATGCAGATGCCCGTTATAATAAAGTGTGGACGCATGTTCCGGCTTCGGGAGGTGACGTTGCCGGCTACATGCTGATGAAATATACCAACTTTCAATACCAAAAACCAGATACAAAAACACTGCCTTACTTTAACAACAACCTGGTATTGTTTCGCCTGAGCGATATTATTTTATTAGATGCAGAAGCAATGGCTTCTACCGGAGATATTAATGGTGCAAGAGCTGCTTTAGCTAAAACAGAAGACAGGGCAGGCGTGAATACCTACCTGGCACCCGCTAATGCTTATGATATGCTTGATGAAATTGTAATGGAAAGAGGCAGGGAACTTTTTGGAGAAGGGCAGTGGTATTATGACCTGATAAGAACAGAACAAGCACAAACATGGCTGGAAGCAGTAGGCTATCCTTCCAATGGCAGGGTGAATAATGTAAATAAAGGCTATTACTGGCCACTGGATATGGGCACCTTATTTCCCTATGATAAATTACTAACCCAAAACCTGTGGTGGTCCACTCACAAATAACAATGGGTGTAAATAATTGCATAATACTATTCAAAACAAAAATTTGTATGAAAAAAATAATAACCAACTGTTTAGCCATTGCTGCGGTAGTAATACTTTTTACGGCTTGTAAAAAAGATTATATCACCGGCGGTACAGGTGAAGACACTAATAAATACGCCAACACCACCACGTACGATGTATTAAAGACCAGTACTTTATACGATACTTTGGTACGATTGATAGATACTGCAGGGCTGAAAGATAAAATAAACAGCCAGGGATTTACTTTGTTTGCGCCATCTGATTATAGTGTTTTGAGCTATTTAAATGCCAGGACAATTTATGTGCAGGCAACAATAAATGCCAATGCCAAATTTGGTTTGGATTCCTTGTTCTATTACCTGAGGAATAATATCAAGGGCACCAGGGATTCGCTTTTGATGTACCTTGTCAACAAGCCTCTGTCGTACAATAATTTAACGGATATGGGTACACTATATCCTACCGAACTTGCAGGCGATACCTCCATAGTGTCTTACGAATACACCAGGAATACCACTCTGGGTTATAATTCCATTGTATCCGGTGTGCCGCAGGTAGTTTATTTTACGCAGCTCTGGCATCATTACGACTTAAGTGCAACCACACCCGCAGGCCTTGTGCCCAACACTATTGGTGTACACACTTTAGTTAAAACATCCTGCATTACTACCAAAACGGGGTTAATGAATGCACTGGATAATTCGCATACTTTATTCTTTTACGGTACAAAAAAATAAAAATATTCAGCATGAAAAAAATTAGAAAAATAGCAATGGCATCAGTTTTACTGCTGGTTACCTGTTCAGGTATCTTTATATCCTGCACAAAATATGGCAACGGCTTTTTAAGCCCTACCGTACAATATGCAGTAAATGAATTTACCATTACTAAAGGAAGAATCGCCACCTCTTATTCCCTGATAACTGATGGTTCCAGTGTACCCATGCATGTTAGATGGACACATATTTATGAAGCAACTACGGGTAAGATCGTGGACAGCCTGTTCTCAAAAAAATACCTGGTACCGGTTTGGACCGCAGCGTACAATCCGCAGACAGATACCAACTACGCTAAGATCATCGCCAAACGCGGCGTTGCAGAGCTTACGCCAATAGTGGTAAACGAAAGTAATGGCACCATTGAAGCCAACAGCGGTACCATTTATTTACCCACCGGTTCTTATACAATGGACCTGGAAGTTACCAACGATGCAGGTGCCCAGGTGTTAAAGAATATTATGAAGATAAATCTTGTAGATGGCAATGCAATTGAAATTACACCCGAAACCGGCGCTTTTAGCCTGTCGCTTTTAACTGCAAATACAGCCAGCAGCCCCGGAGCTGCGGCAGGTAATAACAACGGCGTACTTTTTAATGGTAATAACAATCCGTTTGTGCAGTATACGGTTACCAGGTTTGCAGACACGCCTAATGTTTTTATTTATAAAGTCACGGACAGAAATGGAGTAGTATTCAATCCTAAGAATGGAGAGATTGCTAAAAGGCCCAATAGCGGCTTAAATCCTAATCCTCCTTTTCTTCAAAATTTGCAGGACTATGCACCCGATACATTTTTAGCCGGCGATACTGCTATGTCATTAAAATATCCGTTAGTGCCGTTCCCCATTGCATCATTAGGTAATGGATACAATATGTACTATCGTATTCCTGCACAATTTGTTGCTGTAGATAGTACAACATTATGGTCGAGCAATACTGCCGGTAATTTTTATAAAGGTACTGCTGATACTCACTACAAAGGCGTTTATACATTAGGCAAATTCGATTTTGCATTCCGCACACCCATGCGTATACAGGTGCCGGGTGCTTATTTTTTAAATGTGAAATTGTTAGACGTTACACACAGGTAATATCATTTATAACCAATATCTCTATTTATCAATTCTTCATTGAGTAAAGCAAAGCAGGTTTAAAGTTGGTGGTAGCAATACCGCCAGCTTTTACTCAAAATTATTTTTATGGCATTGCAGAAAACAGTGAGTTATTAATTGCATGATTAAATTAAAGGCAGGCCGTTAACAGGCCAGTATAATACAAAGGGGTGTACCCATTACAGGGGGAGATGAACCTGTTTTATATTGTTGTATAAGTGTACACCGGTGGAGCTGCAGCATTACGTATGATAAACATGGTGCGTAATGTAAAAAATAAATTTTGCTTGTGCCGGGAGCATGCTATAAAAGGATTATAGCAGTGATCGTTCGGGGTTGATCAACTAAAATGGAAACATTATTTGTTCGATATTCCTTAACCAAAAACTAATACAATAATTATGAAACAGGTGAATTTTTTCGCCCTGGCGATCTTGCTATCAATCTATGTTCATGTTGCTGTGGCTCAGCAAATACACAACAGGAACAATACCACTAACAAAAATGCAAAGAAGGAAGAAGCCGGAGAAGAAGAAAGTATCATTACTTCTTCCCTGCATGCAAAGCAACAATGGTTTAAGCTGATGCAAAAACCGGGCGTAAATTATTTTGCGGTAAAAAAAGCTTATGACGATTATTTTAAAAAACATCCTTTAGAAAGCAGCGCACCAAAAGAATACGGGTTAAGCTGGCTTAAAACAAAACTCTTTTATTTGGATGTACACGGAAGAGTACAGGAAAAGCCGTCAATAAATTTCAACCAACTTGCTAAAGCAAAATTTACACCCATAGTAACGGTTACGGATACCACAATGGGTACATGGCGCATGTTAGGGCCACGCAATACAACGCATGTAGGTGCAGGATTAGGTAATAACGGTGGTTATGCTTATTGTGTACGTATAGACCCCACTGATGCCAATAAGTTATTCTGCAGTTTTGTAACCGGTGGCTTATGGGTAAGTGCCGATAATGGTGTTGCCTGGCATTTGGCAGATGCTAATTTACCTGCAGATAGCTATTATGATATTGATGTGTGCAAAGCTAATAACACGGTGGTATATGCCATTGGCCCTTCAGCTGTAATAAAATCAACTGATGGAGGTATGAGCTGGAATGCCACTGCATTGAATAAAACAAATTATACAGGTAAAGCTTATGATATTGCAGTTTCTCCCACCAATGCCAATGTTGTTGTAGCAAGATGGGGCACTACTGTTTATCGTACAACCGATGGCGGTACTACCTGGACAGTTATTAAAACAGGACTAAAAGATTTTAGCATTTGGGATAGTGACTTAAACAGTGAAGTACTGGACTGGGATAATAACAACAGCAACACAGTGTATTTTACTGACAGGGGAGACAATCAAAATTATGTGGATGTTTATAAATCCACAGATTCCGGGGTAACTTTTTCCTTGTTTAAAACGCTGACGTTATCTGCAAGTGCCACCGGAACAATAACCGGTTGGTCGAAAATTTGTACTGCCACCAACAATACCAGCGCAGTATATGTGCTCATTGGAAGTGGTTCAGACGCCTATGGTCACCATGCAGTGCAAATGTATAAGCTGGATGTTGCAACAGGTAATATTACATTGCAACGTGTAAACATGGTAGATGGAATAAATACAGCCTATGGCTCTCCAACATCATTGCACCATGGCGATATTGCGATGGACATCAACGATGAAAATAAAATTGCCTGGGGATCGTACAGCCAGCAAAACGTGCAATACTCTACCAATAACGGTGTAAGCTTTTCCACCTCAACTACCAGTGTACATTCCGACCTGAGGGGTGTTTTTATGATGGGAGGAAAAGTAATGTTAGGTACTGACGGATCTGCCTATGTATCCACTGATAATGGCAATAATTTTAGCATAGTAACCAACAGTATTTCCAATCACGAGCTTTGGGGTTTTGGCTCCGCTTTTAAATCCGATATGCTGGCCGCAGGTTGCAATCATGGTCCGTTAATGTTAAGAGAATATGAAGCTGCCGGTGGCTGGTACACTTTGTTGGGTGCCGACCAGGGTAATTCTGATTTCAATCCTTTAGATAGTGTGAGTGCCTATTCTCAGGGGTACGACAGTTATCATGTAACCCGTACTGGTATAAAAACATATACCAATGGTGCTCAACAAATAGACCCTGGAGGAATATACAGTTATTTCAATACCCTTGAATTTCAGCCTAACCTGTATCACACTTTAATTACCCACCACGCAGGCGGTTATCCCAGCAGTGTGCCACAGGCAACAAGAGATATTTGGAAAAATTCTTTGATAAGGAGTGACGATAATGGCTTAACAGTAAGAGTGGTGTACACATTTAGCAGCCAGCTTTTCAGGGAAAAGATCTGTATGACAGATACCAATCGTATCTATGCAGTGGTAGGTTTATCTAATAACAGTTTGATGAAAACTACCAATGGCGGAACCAGTTTTACAGATATCACACCTTCCACTGCAGTAACTGGAACGTCTGTACGCAATATTAGTGATGTAGCAGTTAGCGATGTTAATCCGGATGAGATCTGGGTAAGTTACTCCGGTGTTCAAAATACCTGCCAGGTATTGCATTCCACCGATGGAGGTGTAACGTACACTAACCTTACACAGTCTGTATTAACCAGCAACCCGGTTACGAAAATTATTTTTCAAAGAGGTACTAACGGCGGGCTTTATGTGGCCAATGCTTCGGGCGTGTATTACAGGAATAATGTAATGGCAAACTGGGTTAAACTCGGCAGTGGACTACCGGATATGAATATACGCTTTATGTTCATCAATTACTACAAAGGGAAATTATTGATAGGCACCAGCCGTGGCGCATGGGACAATGACTTATACGAACACTCAGCTACCAAAGCGCAAATATCTGCTGACAAAAGAATAACTCAATGTTCTCAGCCTGTTAAGTTCAGGGATTATAGTGTAGTAAAGAGTGGGGCAGGGGTTAGTTATTCCTGGGTTTTTACTGGTGGTACACCCAGCACTTCTACTTTAGAAAATCCAACGGTTACTTATGCTACCGGCGGCACTTATACTGTTAGCTTAACCGTAACCGATCAGTATGGTTCCAGTACACAAACACTCAATAATTTTATTATAGTTAGTGGTTGCATAAATGATTGCAACAATCCGGGCGACATTCCACATACCAGCTGGCAGTTAGTTTATACAGATAGCCAGCAAAGTACCACCGGAGATGGTGCAGCTACAAGCGCTTTTGATAATGATCCCAATACGATGTGGCATACACGATATTCGCCTGTTGTAGATCCATATCCACATGAAATACAAATAGATTTAGGAACAACTTACAGGATAAGTAAATTCAGGTACCTGCCAAGGCAATCGGGCACCAATGGCTATGTTGCCAATTACGAAGTGTATGTTTCCAGTTCCACATCAAGCTGGGGAACGCCGGTTGCAACAGGTACTTTTGCCAATGATGCTACCGAAAAAACAGTAACGTTTACAGCTAAAGATGGCAGGTATCTCCGGTTCAGGGCATTGTCTGAAGTAAATGGACAAGCATTTGCTTCTGCTGCAGAAATAAACGTGGTGGGATGCATCGCTCCCATATGTTCTTCTCCACAGGAGATTTCGCAAACTGCCTGGAGGCTGGTATCAGTAAGCAGCCAGGAAACTGCAGCTGAAAATGGTGCTGCTGTTAATGCATTTGATGGTAACCCGGCTACAAAATGGCATACACAGTATACACCTACTACTGCGCAATATCCTCATGAGATACAAATAGACATGAATGCACCTTATGCCATCAGCCAAATAAAATACCTGCCCCGCCAGGATGGAGGCGTAAATGGAAGGGTGGCCAATTATGAAATTTATATTTCCAGCAGTACTTCCAGTTGGGGAACTGCGGTTGCTACAGGTACAATGGCAAATGATGCTACGGAGAAAACGATTTCATTTACTGAAAAAACAGGGCGTTACATTCGTTTCAGGGCACTTTCAGAAGTAAACGGTAATCCATGGGCAAGTGCTGCAGAAATTAAAGCCGTGGGATGTCCCATTCAAACCTGCCCGAGCGCCAATGACAATATAGTAAATGATGCCTTTAGCTCTGCCGTACAAATTCCGTTGAATACGGATATATATGGGAAAATTACTCCGAGCGGCGATAACGACTTTTACAAATTTGTCATTACTACTGGAGGAACGATTACGCTTACACTAAGTACACTGCCCGCTAATTATGATGTACGGTTGTATAACAGTGCACAAACGCAGGTGGGTATTTCGCAAAACAATGGCACTACTTCTGAAACCATTAATTATACTGCTGCTGCGGGCACTTATTATGTAAAAGTTTATGGTTCTGGTAATGCTAATAATGCCAGCTCCTGTTATGATTTAAAAGTAACAACCGGAACAGCTTCGTTTATGAATGTTCGGAATATATCAGACGGAGAAGGAGCATTGAGTGATAAGAAAGCAATTGAAGTATCGCCCAACCCTGCTAAAAATATACTGAATATCAAACTGGCAGGATATAACAGCAGCCTTGTTGCCCAGGTATTTGATATGGTTGGAAGTATGGTGTTGCAAAAAAGGGTGGATACAGAAAATACAGCAATGGATATTTCTAAACTAACCAGCGGAGTGTACCTGGTTAAATTCTTTGATAATGATAAACAGGTGTATTCAGTAAAGATCATTAAGGAGTAATACAGAAATATTAAATTCTGGTTACTGATTTATTTAAGTTTTTCGTTGAGCAGGTTCAGTTAAAGTTGGTGGTAGCGATACTGCCAACTTTTTTTATTACATTACATTTGGATATTTGTTTGCATAGACCCTGAAGATTACTATTATTCTTCGGCTAAATTTTGTCACGATGGGGTTGAAGATTTTGGGATGCAGACGCATTATTTGGGAGATTAGAAATTGGAAAACCTGGGTGATATTTCTTATTCCAACTTGTTTACAATTGATATTTGATAAATGGATTGTATTGTTGTGATAAGGTAACTTTGTGAGTGCGTTGGGGTACGTCTTCACACTTTGTTAGTGTTTAGGTTATACGTGAGAGAATACGCCGTTTGTTGAAAACAAGACGGCGGCGAAGATCGAAGCGACTCACCCACAGCGGCGGAGATGGCGATAAAAAAAGAGGAGGTAATGCAACGATAGGCTTTGGGGGGGCTCGTTCATCACGGTTCAATCGGGAATACTTATTATGATAAAGACGCAATTCAAAAAGAGGCAAAATATAGCGCAGGTATAACATTTGACGAAGCTGTCAATATTTTTATTTCTGAAACAAACTCAAACGCAATTGACCTAAATACTAGGTATAAAAATTTTAAAATTGACAAAACGCTAGTTGACCAAAATACTGCTGATGCCCTTGCCGACATTTATTTTAATTCGGGAACAAAAAATGTTAGAAAAGCTTTTAAAATATATGCTAAAAATGGTAAACAGGGTCTAATTGATGCGATTAAAGCTGGAACTGTGACAAGCCCTAGTAAAGAAAGGAAAAATTTCCGGTTAGATATTCTTGAAAAAGGAGTATATAATGTAACTGACCAAAAGGTTACTCCTGTTGCACCAGCAACACCTATTCCAATAATACCCAAAAAGTCTGACTATTGGTTAGATCGATTATACAGTGATCCAGATATGAGAGCATTAAGAAGACCAAGTAATATTTTATAAACTACTATAATTCATTGTTCTATCTTAGTATAGCATTAACAATTATTAAATATTTGTATGAAACCTTTATTTATTTATTTATTATCCTCCTTTTTATTTATTGGTAATTTAATTTGCCAAAAAGTAAATTACACAAGTATTAGAAAATATATCCCTTTGGGGTTTTCAATTTTGGATAGTGCTTCTGGTGATTTTTCCGGAGACTTTCGTAAGGATCTAATTATTATACTTAAAAATAATAAAGAGGACTCAATAAATGACTCCCCAAGGCCGTTACTCATATTTTTAGGTAATCATATTGGAGGGTATACCTTAGTTGGTAAAAATAGTAACGTTGTATTATGCAAAGGGTGCGGAGGTGTTTTTGGTGATCCATTTCAAGATATAAAAATTAAATCTCATTATTTTTCGATTGAACATTATGGCGGAGACTATGAAAGATGGTCAAGAATCATAACTTTTAAATTCGATATGAAAGATAAAAAAATTAGACTGCACAAGGATAGCGGGGATGTCTATCAACTATCAACCCCCAAAAAAGTAAGCACTCATTTATATAACAAAAACGATTTTGATAAAATAGAATTTAAAGACTATTCTAATGAAAAGGATGAATAAAATAAGTTAATAATAGTAGCAATGTGATTATTACTCATTCCCTGCTACATACCAACAGTGGCGTTTGCGGAGTTAACCGTGGCTACCAACAAAGGCGAGATTCATTGACCTTGCGTCCTGTTGAAGCTAAAATTATATCTTTTATTCGTTATAAGGAGAATTCCAATTTAATATCATTCAATATTAACGATTACAATCAGCGATATAAATATTTTATCTAACAGATAATAAAATTCCTTTATTATAAATATAGGTTTTATATCTCCCAGTAAATTTTTTCCAAACACCATCTCTTTTCCCTCGATACAATAATCCCTTCCATTCCATTTTTCCATAAACATCATATAATACCTCTTGAGAGATGTCATTATTAATGAAATTAATTTCCTTAATTACTAAATCATTATTTTGATAAAAAATCCATTTGCCCCTTTTTTTTCTTTCTTTATAATAACCACTGAACTGTTTTATGTTATTTGAGTCCAAAAGGATAAATTTAAAAGTTTTTTGTTTTTTTATCAAACTATCTATACTACTTGTTTTGTATACCCGAATAATAGTATTTTGAGCAAATGAAAATTGACAATAAAATATTATGCATATTAGTAATCTCGTTTTCATTTAATTGTTTTTATTTTCTTACTCCGCTTTTCAACATTTGTCCGATAAAAATCGGTTTGTATTTCTCCTGCACCTTTTTGGGCTGAAATTTCATGCTTTCTTTCCGCCGCTGTGGGTACTCCGCTCCAATCTTCGCCGCCGCTTGGTTTGCAACCAGCGGCGTATGCTGCTACCATAAAATATTGAGTGTAGCAAAATAAAAGATCACCACGGTTGACATCATATTGTGCTATCTATACTGCTCAAGTCGCCCTTAAAGCCAAAACTAATCTTTTTTCATAAATTCGCTTAATGAATCCAGTATATCCCATCGAATATCCGCAGTTTTTCACCGCCATCATTGTTGATTGAAAACACCTGCACTTATCTAAATAAGCGCAATCATAAAAAAACCGGTATGAAAAAACTACTTCTTTCATTAGTACTCGCCACTATCATTTTTTCTTTCTCCCAAAAAAAAGAAATTACCTGGGTGGCCATAGGAGATTCCATCACTTATTTAAATGATCATCCTAATGAAACCGGCAACCGCATCACCAGCGGTTACATGACAAGGGTTACTACAGCATTGCCCAATATTCATTTTACCAACCAGGGCCACAATGGCTGGACGGCCACCCGCATTGCAGATAGTATTGAGAAACTGAGATTGATTAAAGCCGATGTGTATTCTGTTTTTTTGGGTACTAACGACTGGTGGCATTCCAATAAGGTAGGATATTTTACCGACTATCAGAACAATACCGGAAGCGGCACATTCTTCGGCTCTTTTAGAATTATCATCAACAAGATCCGCAGCCTTAATCCGGATGCAAAGATTATCTTAATAACGCCTATGCAGCGGTCAGATTTTGTGTACATCAACAATCCAAAGAATAATGCTTACGGTTCTTACAAAGAAAAAGACGGGCAAACGTTGGAACAATTTGTTACTGCTATTGATAGTATTGCCAGCTATGAACATGTTAAACTTGTTGACCTCTATCACAAAAAAGGAATGGGAGTAAAAGACCTGGTGAAATTTAAAAGATTAAAAGATCCCCAAACGGGGGAGTATAAAAATTATTCCTACCCTGATTATATTGGTATTCCATTCAATCCACAAACGGATGAGTATCCTTATCCTGTTGATGCGATAGATATTACTTATGATGGTTTGCATCCTTCGGATAAAGGTTATGAAATGATTGCGGGAATGCTGGTGAAGGTTTTGAAGAAGTATTAGGGTGTTGAAATAATGGATGGTGATTGATGTTCCGCTTGCAACCAGGCTACCGTACAAGGCTATTGCTTGTATTTTTTTAATGCTCCTCCTGAAAATATGATACCTGAACTGTCTGCAATGTTTAGTTGCAGTGTGCCTACCTGTGCATGCCCGATGTCGAATAAACTGTTGCCTTTAATATCAGCATTTACAAATAGGATATTCATCGCTTCGGGATTCTTTATATTTTCAGGCGATTCTTCTACGTTGGTAACTTTTTTTGCTACCGGTACAGCATTTTTATTTCCAGGTTTAAAATCAGGCGACATCTCAAAAACTACTTCTGAAGTATCTGCTTGTATTATTTTAACAGAGTCGATATCACGGATCAAACTTTCCACTTCAAACTTTGATCTGCCGTAAACCGTTGCCGCAATATTTTTTTGTTTTAGTTTGAACAGGTTTAAATTGGTGTTATAACAATCCACTGCTAACAGGTTGGGGCAAAAAATACGAACAAGTGTAGTCCTTTGCATCCAGAATTTTTCATAAGGATTTTTGTCTTCAGGAGGAAAATTTATGAAAAGCGTGTCATCTTTAATTACCGGGATGATGCTGCCGTTATGATAACGCTGCCATGCTCTTAATATCCTCACAGAAGAATGCGGGCTTTGTTCAAAAGTAACATTGGTTATATTACCGCCATTTATTTTTAAATACTTAAAAGACTGTTCCGATATTTTTGTATAGGTCCAGTACACATCGCTCTTATCAATTTTATCGTACTCTTTTTTTAGGATAATATTTGAAATAAGTAAGCCTGTTACCACTAGCAGCAGCAAGCCCGTAAGAATTCTTGTACTTAGTTTCATAGTACTATTTTTTAAAGTTGGTTTTTACAAATGCCTCAAATTGAGTTTTAATATCTTTAAGATCGATATTTAATAAATAGATGTTCCTGAAAAACAAAGGCAGTTCATTTTCTAAAAATTGCTCCCGCCGAAAATCCAGTATTCTTTGCATGGCATCAGCTTCAATAAAATATCCTACTCCTCTTTTATTAGAAATGATCTCACGTTGCTGTAAGAAATCATAGGCCCGTTGTACTGTGTTAGGATTTACTTCCATAGCAATGGCAAGATCCCTTATGCTGGTGATCCTTTCTTCCAGCTTCCATTTTTTCAATAAGATCTGGTCACAAACATATTCTGCTATCTGTAAATAAATTGCCGGTGTTTCTCTGAAGTTCATGCAGGTTAATTAAAATTCTTTCTCTTTTAAACGTAAAAAGGCCAAAGTCCACAGCAACACCGGGATAATGATCGCGACAGCCGCATTGAATATAGTAGCTGCCGCATCAGGCAATTCTATAGAGCCTTCTTCACTGCCAACCAATAGCGATACATGGTTAAAAGGTCCGGCATCGCTTACATGATTAAAAAACATTTTTGCAAATAACCAGTTCAGGGCAAAGCCACCAATGCAAAGTACACAAAGGATAATGGCTACTTTTATAAAGCTAACCTTATTAAAATACAGTGAGCCTACCAGCATTGCACCAACAAGGAAAATAAATAGTTTATACACTCTTGCAGTAATAAAACCGTTAAAGGAAAAAAGATATACTGAGTCATATTTTATTTTGTAAAAAGGATCTGCTTTATCCAGGCCACTGTGATACAAGCTTACAAAAGTATAATCCATAATACGGAAAAATAGCAGGAAAACAATAACATAGAATACACCGGTTATCAAAACTCCGCAAAGCCATTTTTCAAAATGTGAAGCCGGTAATGTTAAGTAAGAGGCCCCGTTGGCATTGGAAGAAAAATAATTGAAAGCAAATGAGGCCAGAAAAAATCCGCCGCCCGGAAGGCCCCATATAAAAGAAATGTTCTGTGCAGCATTAAATCCGGCAAGGGATTTTATAATAACGTACATTATTAAAACAACTCCCAGCAGTAAGCCGGTAAATCCAAACATTTGTACAGGTCTTTCCAGTAAAGTCTTTTTTAAAAGTAACCCGAATCTTTTTAAGTTGAAAGTATTGTTCATCGCTTATAGATTTAATTGAATAAGGCTTTAGCTTTCGCAGGGTTTTCAGTAATAGCATTAAATAAATGTTCAAGATTAACTTTGGTTTCTTCATCCCCCGAATTTTCTGTTACTACGGTTATCCCCTTCAATGAGTCTTCGCTATAAAGTATCTTTTCTTTGTCTTCTACATGTGTTACAGTTTTAAAGCTAAGCTTTGATGAAATTTCTGCAATAGATGCACTTAAAAGAAGTTCGCCGTTATCAACAATAATTACTTTATCAATAAGATTTTCCAGGTCACGTATCTGGTGGGTTGATATAAAGATCATTCTTTCGCCGGTGAAAAATGAAGAGATCAGTTTCCTGAATTTTATTTTAGAAGGAATATCCAATCCGTTGGTCGGCTCATCCAGCAACAGGATCTTTGTGTTGCAGGCCAATGCAAAGGCGATCACGAATTTTTTTTGCTGGCCAAAAGATAAGGTGTTTAATTTTCCTTGCTCTTTTACATCTAAATTATCCAGGTAAACAAAAAATTGTTCTTTATTAAAGTGAGGGTAGAATGGAGCAAACAGCTTCAGGTATTGCGCAACAGTTAATGCCGGCACATAAACTTCCTCAGGAATAAAATAAATGGTTTCTAAAAATGATGGCAACCTTTTTTTGGGAGTAAAGCCATTCACCAAAATACTGCCGTCAGTGGGAAACAGTAAACCCATAAAATTTTTAAGTAAGGTGGATTTTCCCGCTCCATTTTTTCCCAGCAGGCCATAAATGCTTCCGCTGTCAATAGAGAGCGAAAGTTCTTTATACAATAATTTCTTTTTATTGTATCCAAATGAAAGGTTATTAATCTGGATCATTAGTGTATTAGTTATGTAGTACACTATAAATATATAAGCTATTTTTGACCTGGCAAATTATTTTTAAAAGAAAATGGTTCACTCTTGTGCACAGGAGTGCTATTCCTTTGCTGGTGCAGGAATAAACTGCCTTGATGTGAAAAATATATTTATAAAGGTCTGCGGATTTGTACATATGCAAAAAAGCCGACTGTATAAAAAGTCGGCTTAAATTTATTTGAGAAAATTATTTTTTATAATACCATCTGCTTTCCGCTAATTTTTTCCCCGCTAGCATTAGAAGCTTTATAAAACAATGTGCCTGCAGGTAAATTACTAATATCCGTTTTACTGTTAGGCAATAAAGTATAAGTTTTAAACAACCGGCCATCTGGTAAATAGAAACTCAGTTGTGCCTCTGTATTGCCAAAATTATGAACGGTTAATGTTTGGTTTTGGTTAACCGGGTTGGGGGTGATCCAAATAAATGGTTGTGCATCAAAAACAAGTAATACAATATCTGAGTAACTGAAGCTGCCACTTGCATCTGTTAATTTTAAACGATAATAATTTGCTTTTACAGGAAAGTTATCGTAATAAATATACTGTGCGCTGCCATTACCTTTTACCGTACCGATGATGGTATTAAAGTTAACGCCATCTGCACTTCTTTGTATCTCGTAACTGCTATAATCGATACCAGCAGCCAAACGCCATTTAAGCAATACGGAGGTGTTTTCTTTTTCAGCAGTAAAGCTAATGATATCAGCTTTAAAAATAGAACTGCCTGCAGAGCCCACGATAAACTGGCCGGAACCAGTAATGTTGCAGGCATTGTTAAATGAAATAAAACCATTGCTGCCTGCACCTGCATTTATGGCTCCGCAGGAAGCAGACCAGTTATTAAGGTACTCAGCAGCAGAACGGTTAAAACTCTTTAGTACATTAGGGTAGGCTATATCGGTAGATTTGATCACCAGGTTATCGAATCTCATTTCTTCCAGTGGCGTAAAATTTGCATTGGTGCCTTTGTTATGTATGATCCAGTATTTTTCTGCAAACTTTGAAATGCTTGCAGGAAGGCTGTCTGGCAATTGATTGAGTTTGGTCACCCAGATGTTTCCATTCGGATAAGTACCACCATTAGTAAACTTAAGGTTAAGGCCGGTGTTGGTAAAAGTATAATTGCCGGCAGCAGTTACATTTTTCACTGCACTCACACCTGCACCCACGGGAGCAGTAGATTTAGCTTTACCTGCTCCGCCACCAAATGCAAAACGTTGTTTGTTGATCAGGTTAAAACTGCTGGCTGCGTTATTATCATTAAACTGAAAATAACCAAGCAATGCAGGGTCATATTTAGAAGATGAAGGATCGGCAATCAATTCTTTGGTCAGATGTTTTAAACTATCAATTTCATCAACAGATAAAGACCGGTTCCAAATGGCCAGTTCATCCATCTGTCCTAAAAAATAACCAGCACCAGGATTTGAATTGCCAATGATAGGATTAGTGATTGCCGATAATCCCTGCGGCTTTATCTCCGAAACCATTTTATCATTTAAATATAATGTGGCTTTGGTGGGCTCAATCACCATGGCAATAAACGACCATTTATCTGCAGGCACAAATAAACCACTGTTCCAGGTTGTAGCAGCATCACCTGCATTCCACACATATTCTAATTGATTGTCGGAAGTTTGGCCCAAATATAAATAGCCATTGTCCCATGCAATTACAGATGATTGTTCCCCTAAAATGCCTTTAGGTTTTATCCAACCGGAGATAGTGAAATGATTGGTGGCAGGTGCAGCAAAAGGAACATTAGCAATATAGGTGTAATTAGTAATGTTGATTGCCCGGCCCGGGATGGTATCAATTGCTGCACATCCATTTTCCGAACCACCAATGCAGGGTGGAGGAGGACCAACAGATACACGGTCTATATTGGTAACACAACCATTACCCGTAGCCGCTAAACCAACGTAGATGGTAGAAGGCAGCGTTAAGGTAAAAGTTCTGTAAGTGGTCCAGGTGATGCTATCGGTAGAGTAAAAGGCAGTGATGGTATTGCTTTCACGCAAAAGTTTTAACCACATCGGCATCGCTAAAGCGGTAACGGCATGATAACCTGTATTGGCGCCATCTGTAGTTCTGAAAATATCAAATACACCTCTTGTATCTAATGAATTTAAAAATACGAATGCACTATTGGCTGCCAATGATTTTCTTATCATGATACCACCGGCATAATTATAATTGGTGCTAACGGTATTTACCCTTGCAATGATCTGCCCGTCGCCGGTAAGTGGTTTGTAGACGAAGGGAATATTATCACTGGTGCCGCCAAGGCCACTTGCATGGCTGGTAATTTTATAATTGCCGTTAAGTGGTGTATAACATAATTCACCGGGAACCGGAGCAGTTCCTAAATCGGTTTTAGTCCAGCCGGCAGGTGCACTTTCACAACAGTTTACTGCAGTGTAATTGATAAAGTTGTTAAGCACTTGTGTACTGGTACCGTACTGGTCGGTAACAGTAAGGGATACACTGTATTTGCCTGTAGCTGCACCCAGGTAACTTACCACCGGCGCTTCAGTTGTAGCGCTTGAAGGCGTACCGCCGGGAAAACTCCAGCTATAAGTTGCTCCTGCTCCTCCATTACTCACTACGCTGTAATCCCGGAAGGTAACAACGGGTGACTGACAGGTTGGATTAGCTTCGCTGGCTGTTATTTGTGCTTTGGTGGCTGAGTGTTCGTACAGGTCATTATCCCAGGCACCGCGGCTGGTACCGATCAGCAGTTTTCCTTTGTAATAATTGATGAACATAAAGCGTATATCCATATCAGGTAGTCCGTTACCCAGTTTAACCCAATTGGGCATGGTATTATTTTTGTAATACACTCCCGAAGTATTGGCGGCATAAATGCCACCGTCAGTACCTCGTTGAAAAATGATCTTTGTAACAGGGTTGCTGGTTAATATACTTTGCGTTATGTTGGTGTAGGTTGCGCCGCCATCAGTGGAGTGCAATAGCTTACAAGTATTTTGTACACCTGAATAACTCACCCATATTTCATTGGGATTAATATCACTTACGGCAATATCGCTTATGTTACGTACCGAAGCACCTGTTACTGCAACAGGTGGCGTAATGTCTGTAAAACTGGCGCCACCATTAGCTGTTTTCATTAAAGCATTATTGGTTAACCCAACTACTGCGTATATACGATTGGTATCGCTGATGCAAATTTTTTCCCTGAAAAGTTGATTGGTAAAGGTGTACAGCACTCTTACTGTTAAGCCATTATCATCACTCCTGATCAATGATTTTTTCCAAATATCCCTTGTGGCCTGTGCTACACTGGAAGGATAGCCACCTGCATGGTGCGTAATTAAAGTGTGGTAAAGATTAGGATGAAATTCCATAGTATTGAAATAACTATAGATGCCGCCCGGATCAATTTGCTGTGTGCCGTTGGTATATGTTTTTATACCGGTACGGGTTACATGATAACTGTCGTAACCTTGTGAATAGGCGCTTACACTATCTACAGGATTGAAATCTGAATTACCCTGGTCGGCACCTAACACCGTGTACCACCCTCCTGCGGCTTCGTATTCTCTTAACATTAACGGACCATGATTGCAACCAGCAGCCAGTATATCGGATTTAAAAGCGGAACCAAAACCCCAAAGCTCATGATTAGAAATACTGTTGGTAACAATACTGAAATTATTGCCATTGTTAGTGGATACGTATGCAGAACCATCGGTGCCCAATACTACTTTTCCATTCATCATAAATATCCCTCTTAAATCAGAATGAACAGAAGTTACAGAAGTGGAAAAACTAACGCCGTTATTGATAGAGTACTGTACATTTTGCTGGCTGTATGAACCCCACGCAATTTTATTTTCATCGTTGATGTCCATTGCAATATCTCCATGGTGTAATGAAGTTTTAGAGCCGTAGGCGGTATTGATACCATCGATCATGTTCACACGTTGTAATAAAACATTGCCTGTTGCCACATCTAATTTATATAGTTGAACAGCGGTATGACTATAGGCGCTGGTGCCGCTACCAATTAGTACATACACTGCGTTGGTATTGTTGGTGGCAGTGCAAATTTTTGACCAGCCTGTAAAGGTTCCGGTGGCAGTGGCATC
>Ga0068859_100000645_pt1 | contig 34867 bp, 29 predicted proteins | sample KBSSwiS22_FD_66585 | JGI IMG/M metagenome (GOLD analysis project Ga0068859, IMG submission 66585) | Switchgrass rhizosphere microbial communities from Kellogg Biological Station, Michigan, USA - KBS Switchgrass S2-2 | ecosystem: Host-associated > Plants > Roots > Rhizosphere > Soil ... | reverse complement strand
TCCTGGAAGGACATCCCGAACTTCTTCCGGAAGTCGACGCGTTGGAGGTGGTCCATCGCCCAGAGGTCCTGTCCGTCCACGAGCACGCGTCCGGAGTCCGGCTGGAGCAGGCCGATGAGGTGCTTGAGCAGGACGCTCTTGCCGGTCCCCGACGGGCCCACGACCACCAGCGCCTCGCCGGTCGCGACGGAGAGGTCGATTCCGTCGAGGACGACGTTCTGCCCGAAGGACTTGTGGAGGTCCTCCACGCGGATCTTGGCCTCGGAGCTCACGGGATAGGCCTGCCCGGTCTCGCGGCTCAAAACAGCAGCCTCGTCAGAAAGAAGTCGACCAGCAGGATCGTCAGGCTCGCGACCACGACGGCCCGCGTGGTCGAGCGCCCAACGCCCTCGGCGCCGCCCACGGTGTAGTAGCCGCGCACGCACGCCACGACGGAGAAGATCAGGCCGAAGACGGCCGCCTTGATGATGCCGGAGGTGAAGTCGACCATGTCGACGTAGTTGAACTGGCTCTCGTAGTAGGTCTGGGAGTTGGTGCCGAGCAGGTTTACGGCCACGAAATAACCGCCGATCATCCCGATGACGTCTCCCAACACGACCAGGAGGGGCATCATCAGCACCGAGGCGAACACGCGCGGGACGAAGAGGTACTGCACGGGCTCCGTCGCGAGCGCCTCGAGCGCGTCGATCTGCTCGGTCACGCGCATCGATCCGATCTCGGCCGCCATGCTGCTGCCGACCCGGCCCGTGACCATGAGCGCGGAGAGCACGGGCGACAGCTCCCGCATCAGCGACAGCGTGACGACGCTGCCCACGAGGCTCGTCGCGTTGAACCGCGCGAAGCCGTTGTAGGCCTGGAGCGAGAGGACCATGCCGGTGAAGAGCATCGTCAGGAAGACGACCGGGATCGAGTCGACCCCGACCCGCTGCATCTGCTTGAAGTGCTCCCGGACGTCGTACGGCGGCCGCGGGCTCCAGAAGAGGATGCGGCCCAGCATGATGAAGAAGCGGCCGGTCTCCTCGACCAGCCGGAGGACGACGTTGCCGATCGGCTCGAGGACGCGCTGGATCACGTGCCGACGCCCTCGGCCGCATCGGTGCGCCGGACGCGCGGTCCGAACCCGCACAGGATCTCGTAGGGGATCGTCCCGGCCGCGCGGGCGAGATCCCAGGCCGACACGACGGCGTCGCCGTCCCGTCCGAGACACGTCACCCGATCGCCGCGCTCCGCACCCGTCTCGGTGGCGTCGACGAGGGTGACGTCCATGCTGATCGACCCCACGACTGGCGCTTTCCTCCCGCGCAGCAGAACCGACACGGTGCCCGAGAAGGATCGGCGAAAGCCGTCATGATAGCCGATCGGAAGCACCGCGACCGTCGTCGGCCGCGCGGTGACGAAGCGGCCGCCGTAGCCCAGAGGCGTGTCCGCCGGAACGCGGCGCGCCGCGACGACGCGCGTCTCGACTCGCATCGCCGGCGTCAACTCCGACGCGGCCATCGCGGCCGCCGGCGCCACCCCGTAGAGCGCGAGACCCGGCCGCACGGCGTCGAACCAGGTCTCGGGATGCGCCAGCACTCCCGCCGAGTTGGCGAGGTGGACGAGCCCGGGCGCGACGCCCGCGTCCTTCATCCGCGTCACGCAGCCGCGTAGGATCTCGACCTGCCGCGCCGTCGCCGGCGAGCCGGGATCGTCCGCGCTCGAGAGATTCGCGAAGGTGCCGGCGATCTGCGCGCGCCGGCCGCGCCGGAACAGGTCGAGAATGCGGTCGAGCTCCTCGGGCCGGATCCCTGCACGTCCCATGCCCGTGTCGAGCTCGAGGTGGACGCGGAGGACTCCCGAGAGCCGCTCCGCCGCGGCGGCGACCGCCTCCGCCTGGGCGGCGTCGTACAGCGTCGGCGTCAGGCCGTAGGCGTGCTGCCGAGGAAGCTCCTCGGGCTCGGCGCAGGAGAGCAGGAGCACCTCTCCGACGACGCCCGCGCGCCGGAGCGCCACGCCCTCGTCCGTGTTGGCGACGGCGAAGCGATCCGCACCCTCGCGCTCGAGGCGGCGCGCCACCGCCGCGGCGCCGTGACCGTACGCGTCGGCCTTGACGACCGCGAACACGGGCCGCGGCGACACCCGGTCCCGCAGCGTGTGGTAGTTGCGCGCGACCGCGTCGAGATCGATCACCGCGCGAGTCGGTGGTCGGCGGTCGGCGGTCGGTGGTTCTCGACGCATGGGGTCGTGGCCGGGATTCTCTCCCAACTCGCCGGTGCGCGGCCTCAACGGCCGTCCACCGACACGGACGACCGACTAGAAGGGCTGCCCCTCGGGCTGCACGCCGCCGACGGGACCGGCGTAATTCGCAAAGGTCATGTGATCGCCCAGGAAGACCAGCGGGAAGTCTCCCGTGGGGCCATTGCGCTGCTTGGCGACGATGACGTCCGCGATCCCCTTGCGCTCGGTCTCCTTGTCGTAGAGCTCCTCGCGGTAGAGGAAGACGACGACGTCCGCGTCCTGCTCGATCGATCCGGAGTCGCGCAGGTCGGCGAGCTGGGGCTTGCGCAGCTCCCCCTTGCGCTGCTCGGGCTGCCGCGAGAGCTGCGACAGCGCGATGATCGGTACGCGCAGCTCCTTGGCCAGCAGCTTCAGGCCGCGCGAGATCATCGAGACCTCCTGGGTCCGGTTGTCGAACCGGCCGTGCCCGGCCATCAGCTGCATGTAGTCGACGATCAAGAGGTCGAGCCCCTTCTCCCGCTTGAGGCGCTGCGCCTTCGCCCGCATCTCCGGGACGTTGAGCGCGGCGCTGTCGTCGATGTAGAAGCTCGCGCCGGAGATCTTGGCCTGCGCGGTGACGAGCCGCACGGCGGCTTCCTTCGAGGCGTAGCCGTCGCGGACCTTCTTCGCGTCCACGTCCGCCTCGGAGCAGAGCACGCGGAACCCGATCTGCTCCTTCGACATCTCGAGCGAGAAGAAGCCGACCGAGCGGCCCTCGCGAAACGCCACGTGCTGCGCCAGGTTGAGGGCGAAGGAGGTCTTTCCGACCGACGGCCGGGCCGCGATGACGATCAGGTCGGTCCCCTGCAGACCGGAGGTCATGCGGTCGAGCTCCGTGAACCCGGTCGCCAGCCCGGACAGCATCCCCTGCCGGCCGCGGGCGTCCTCGATGATCTCCAGGTTTTTCTTGACGATGGGGCCGATCTGCTCGAAGCCGCCGCGGACGGCCCCCTCGGCGATGTCGAAGATCTCGCCGGTCGCCTCGGAGAGCAGCGCCTCGGCGTCCCGATCGCCCGCGAGCCCGTCCCGCGTGATCCGCTGGCCGGCCCGGATCAGCCGCCGGAGGGTCGACTTCTCCTTGACGATCCGGGCGTACTCCTCGACGTTGCCGACGTCGGGCACGCCGTCGAGCAGGCTCGTCAGGTACGCCGCGCCGCCGACCTTCTCGATCGCGCCCTTGCGATCGAGCTCCTCCTTGAGCGTGAGCACGTCGATCTCGGTCGCGCGGTTGGAGAGATCGAGCATCGCGCCGTAGATGCGGCGGTGCGTGTCGGGGAAGAAGTCGTCCTGCTCGAGGATCGGGACGACCAGGTAGATCGACGCCGGATCGAGGAGGATGCCGCCGAGGACCGAGCGTTCGGCTTCCAGATTCTGGGGCAGAGTTCTCTCGGCGGTAAGTTCTTGAAGCATCGCGGAGTTTCCGGCGATTCTTCCCTCAAGCTCCGCGGCTGTCAATCGGCTCCACGATTTCCGCATGCGCTTTCCGCGTCACTCCGTCGTCGCGCGCGGAGAAAAAAATTTCTTTTCCGCAGCGCCGCGTTTTTCAACAGCCCCATTGAGGGCCGGGGCGTCGGACAAATGGTGTCCGAGCGAGAGTGGGGCCGCCGTCAGGGGTCAGTCGTCAGGAGTCGGTCGTCCGATCGGTCGTCCTGAGCGACCGACTAGCGACTAGCGACCACCGACCACCGACTACCGACTACCGACTGTCTTACGTCGCGCGCGCAACGCGTCCAGCATCGCGCCGTCCCCGAACACGCCGCCGGGACGCTTGCGCCCCTCCGGCGCGCCGTGGAAGTCGCTGCCGGCGCTCGTCGCGAGCGAGAGCTCGCGCGCCAACGACGCCAGGCGCTCCTCGAACTCGGGATCGTGATCCGGGTGCCGGACCTCCAGGGCGTCGAGCCCCGTGGCCGCGAGCTCGCGGATGAGCCTGTCCGAGTTCTCGTACCAGACCGCATGCGCCAGCGACGAGACGCCCCCCGCCGCGGCGATCGCCGCCACGACGTCCTGCGCCTTCCACTTCTCGTAGGGCACGTACCAGGGGTGCTCCCGTCCCAGGAATCGATCGAAGGCGTCGTTGTTGTCGGCGGCGTAGCCCGCCCGGATGAGCGCGCGCGCGAGGTGCGGCCGGCCCCAGACGCCGTCGCCGACGTCGGCCCGGATCGCCTCGAGGTCGATTCCGTAGCCCGCCTCGACCAGCTTCTTCGCCATGCGCTCTCCGCGCGTCCGGCGCTCCTCCTGCCTCCCGGCGAGGGCCGCATTGAAGCGCGCGTTGCGCTCGTCCACGAAGAGCGCGACGATATGGATGTCGTCCTGGCCTCCCCACTCCGCGGAGATCTCAGCCCCCGAGATCAGCTCGATCCCGCGCCGATCGGCCTCCGCCCGGGCCTCCGGCAGCCCCGCCAGCGTGTCGTGGTCGGTCAGGGCGAGCGTCGTGATCCCCGCCTCCGCCATCCGCGCGACGAGCTCCGTCGGGCTGTCGGTGCCGTCCGAGACGGTCGAGTGGGAATGGAGGTCGACTTTCATGACGGGAGGATCCTACAGGGTGCGAGGAGTGTTGAGGGCGGAGAGTTAAGAGTTGTGAGCCGGCTCAAGGAGTTCCGACGACTCACAACTCTCAACTCTCAACTCTCAACCGCTAAGATCGCCTTCGTGGACCGCAACGAGATCGCGCGCGTCCTCCACGAGGTCGCGGGCATGTTGGAGCTGGCGGGGGCGAACCCTTTCAAGATCCGCGCGTACGAGAATGCGGCCCGCGCGCTGCTGACCTACGAGGGCGACCTCGCCGAGGCCGTCCGGTCGGGAGCGCTTCGAAACGTCCCCGGCATCGGCGCGACGATCTTCGGCAACGTCGAGACCCTCATGGCGACCGGCGAGCTGCCGGTGTACGACGAGCTGCGCGCGACGTTCCCGGCGGGACTGCGGGAGTGTCTGCGGGTGCCCCGGCTCGGCGCCAAGAAGGTCAAGGCTCTGTTCGACGCGCTCGGCGTCGACTCGCTGGACGCGCTCGAGAGGGCCTGCCTCGACGGCCGGCTGACCGGGATCCGGGGCTTCGGGCCGAAGAGCGCGCAGCACATTCTCAAGGGCATCGGCTTCGTCCGCGGCGCCTCCGGGCGGTTTCGCTACGCGACCGCCCGGCCGCGGGCGGAGGCGGTCTCCGCGGCGCTCCTGGCGACCGGGCTCGCGACCCGGGTGGAGGTGGCCGGCAGCCTCCGCCGGCGCCTCGAGATCGTCAAGGACATCGACCTCGTGGCCGCCTCGGACCGGCCGGCCGAGCTCTCGGCCTGGTTCCGAACCCTCGGCGACGTCCAGGACGTCGTCGGCTCCGGGGCGACGAAGACCTCGGTTCGGTTCTTCGACGGCCTGGCGGCGGACCTGCGCGTCGTGTCCGAGGAGGCGTTTCCGGCAGCCCTGCTGTACTTCACCGGTTCGAAGGAGCACAACACGGCGCTCCGGGGCCGCGCCAAGAGGATGGACCTGCTCCTGAACGAATACGGTCTCTTTCGCCAGCGCGACGAGGAAGGCGAGGACGGCCGAGAGCGCCTGCCCCTGGACTCGGAGGCCGCGATCTACGGGGCCCTGGGGCTCTCCTGGATCGAGCCGGAGCTGCGCGAGAACGCCGGCGAGATCGAGGCCGCCGAATTGGGATCGGGCGCGCTCCCGAGGCTCGTCACCGACCGCGACCTCCAGGGCGTTCTGCACGTCCACACGACCGCGTCGGACGGCCGCGACTCCCTCGAGACGATGGCGCTGGCGGCGCGCGACGCCGGTTATCGGTACGTCGGCTTCACCGACCACAGCCGCTCCGCGGGCTACGCCGGCGGCCTCTCCGAGGAGCGGGTGCTCGCGCAGCGGGAGGAGATCCGGGCCCTGCGCCGGAGCCTCACGGGCGTGCGGATCTTCCACGGCACCGAGGCCGACATCCTCGCCGACGGCTCGATCGACTACGGCGACGAGTTCCTGGCCCACTTCGACTTCGTCGTGGCCTCGGTGCACTCGCGGTTCGGTCTCTCCCCCGCCGAACAGACCGCGCGCCTGATCCGAGCGGTCTCGAACCCGCGCGTCTCCGTGCTGGGGCATCCCACCGGCCGCCTGCTCCTCGAGCGGGAGGGCCTCGCGGCGGATCTCGAGGCCGTCTGCGACGCCGCGGCGGCCTCGGGGTGCGCGCTCGAGATCAACGGCTCTCCCAACCGGCTGGACCTCGACTGGCGACAGGCCCGGGCGGCGCTTCGACGCGCACGCGGGACGCTGCTCGCCATCGACCCCGACGCACACTCGGTGAGGGGTCTCGGAGACACCGCGTACGGGGTCGGGATGGCGAGGAAGGCCTGGGCGGAGCCGCGCTCGATCCTGAATGCGCTCGGTCCGGACGAGTTCGCCGCCTGGCTCGAGAAGCGCAGGGGCGGCCCCCTTCCCGAATGAGATGCGATCGCTCTCCGGGGTAGAATCCCCGCCCCGCGGCGATGAGGCCGCGGCCCAACCCGAAGGAGCTGCCGCATGGCCTTGAAGCCCGGCGACCCGGCGCCCGACTTCACCCTCCCGTCGACCGTCGGCGACAAGGTGACCCTGTCCGACTATCGGGGCAAGAAGAACGTGATTCTGCTGTTCTACCCCCTGGACTTCTCCCCCGTCTGCTCGGGCGAGACCAGGGACTGCGGCCGCATGCTGCCCACCTCCGGCGGCGACGGGGTCGAGGTCCTCGGCATCTCCGTCGACTCGATCTGGGCCCACAAGGCCTTCGCGGCCCAGCAGGGCATCGCGTACCCGCTCCTGGCGGACTTCCAACCCCGCGGCGCCGTGGCCGAGAAGTACGGGGTCTACCTTCCCGAGAAGGGCATCGCGGCCCGCACGGCCTTCATCGTCGGCAAGGACGGCCGCATCAAGGAGGTCGTGGCGAGCGACATCCCGGTCGCGCGCGACATCCGGGCGCTCCTCGAGAAGGCGAAGGCGGCCTAGTTGGTCCGGTCGAGGGAGTGGCCGGCGAAGCCGCGGAAAGGCAAGAACGGCGACTCGGCGAGCGAGGAGCCCCACGTCCCGACGCTCGCCGACACCGAGCGCATCGAGGCGATCGCGGACCGCTTCCGCGAGATCATCAACCTCCTCGGCCTCGACCTGAACGACCCGAACCTGACGGAGACTCCGGAGCGCGTCGCCAAGATGTACCTCGAGCTCTTCGCCGGGCTGTCCGAGGGCGCCGAGCCGAAGGTCACGTTCTTCCCCAACGACGAGCGGTATACCGCGATGGTGATGGAGCGGGACATCCCCTTCTACTCGCTCTGCTCTCACCACTTCGTGCCGTTCTACGGCCACGCGCACGTCGCGTACATCCCGAACGAGTCGATCGTGGGACTCTCGAAGATGGCGCGGATCGTCGAGTTCTACGCCCGCCGCCCGCAGCTGCAGGAGCGGCTGACGGAGCAGATCGCGAGCTACATGGCCGAGAAGCTGGATCCGCAGGGCGTCATGGTCGTCATCGAGGCGCGGCACCTCTGCGTCGAGATGCGCGGCATCAAGAAGCCCGGGGCGTTGACGGTCACCTCGGCGATCCGGGGAATCTTCAACACGCAGTCGGTGCGGGAGGAGTTCCTCGCGCTGCTGAATGGGAGGAGGTAATGAGGACGAGGGTTATGAGTCGTGAGTTCTGAGTCGTCGAAACACTGTTAGCCGGCTCACTACTCACAACTCACAACTCACGACCTCTTCACCTACTCCCGATAGACGGTCCCGCCCTTCATCACGAAGGAGACGTTCTTGAGCACCGAGACGTCCGCCAACGGGTCTCCGCGGACCGCCACGACGTCGGCGTAACCGCCGGGCGCGAGCACCCCCAGCCTGCCGCCCATGTCGAGCATCTCGGCCGCCTTCGAGGTCGCGGCCTGGATCGCGGCCATGGGCGGCATTCCGAACTCGACCATCCTCGCGAACTCGTCGGCGATCGGCTCGCTCCACGGAAATCCGCCGACGTCGGTGCCGAAGGCGATCTTGACTCCGGCCTTCCAGGCCTTGCGCAGCGAGGGCCCGTGGACCGCCGCCCGCGCGCGGTCGCGGGCTCCCGCCTCCGTGCCCTCCGGCGCCCACTCCTTGTAGTAGACGCTCATCGTCGGGCAGTACCAGGTTCCCTGACGCACCATCTGGGCGACCGCGGCGTCGTCCAGGTCGAGGCCGTGCTCGATCGAGTCGCAGCCGCCGTCGAGCGCCCGGTGGAGGCCGATCCCCCCGTAGGCGTGGCAGGCGACCTTTCGTCCCCAACCGTGCGCTTCGTCCACGACCGCCTTGAGCTCCTCCACCGTCAGCGTGGGCTGCGAGACGAGCTTGCCCTGCGCGTCGACCCACGAGCGGTGCGTCATGTAGACCTTGAGCCAGTCCGCGCCGTTCGAGAGCTGCTCGCGCGCCGCCTTGCGCGCCTCGACCGGCCCGTCGACGAGCTGCGCGCCCTTGGGCATGTCGAGCTCCGGGGCGTAGTCCTCCAGCGGATAGCCGCCGGTGGTCGAGATCGCGCGCGTCACGACGAACATCCGCGGACCGGGGATGTAGCCGCGTTCGATCGCCTGCTTGATGCCGACGTCGCCGTACCCGGCGCCCTCCGTCTCGACATCGCGGATCGTCGTGAAGCCCTGCTCGAGCGCCCGGCGCGCCGACACGGTCGCGCGCGCGGCGCGGAGGGCCACGCCCTGCTTGAGCAGCTCGGCGTCGTAGCCGCCCTCGGCGGGCACCTCGCCCTGGAGGAACACGTGGGTGTGGGCGTCGATCATCCCCGGCAGGACCGTCGCGGAGGAGAGGTCGATGACCTTCGCGCCCTGCGGCACGCGGCCATCGCTCCAATCGGCGACGCTCTCCACGCGGCCGCCACGGATCACGATCGCCTGGTTGCGGCGCGGCGCGGCCGACACGCCGTCGATGAGCGTCCCGGCCCGGATGACCGTGACGGGCTCGGGTGGTGTCGATTGTGCGGACGCGGTCGAGGCGAGGAGCAGGAGGAGGACGGCGGCTGTCAGTCTCATGGGGGAAAGTTATCAGTTGTCCGTCATCGGTTGTCGGCTGCCGAGCCAAACGGAGAGCCGAAACCGCGACTCAGAACTCACAACTCACAACCCACAACTCAGAACCGACCCTCGACTGCTTACTTCCCCTTCCCCTTCAGGTACGCCTCGAGCTCCGCGATCCGCGTCTCCGGGAGCGGATGGGACGAGAGGATCTCCGGCGGCCGGGGCCCGTTGCTCGCCTGCTTCAGGATCTCCAGGACCTCGAGCATCGCGTGGGGATCGTAGCCGGCCTCGGCCATCGCGTCGACGCCGTAGCGGTCCGCCTCGGACTCGTCCTGGCGGCTGTAGCGCAGCTGCATCATCTGGTTCACGGTCGCGGCGACGATCTGCGCGTTGCGCCCGCGGCCACTGCCGTCATCGGTAGCGACGCCGGCGGCCGCCCCGAGGAGCGCTCCGAGCTGCCCCTTCGCCATCTGCTCGGCGGAGTGTCGGTGCACGACGTGGCCGGTCTCGTGGCCCAAGACCCCGGCGATCTGGTCCTCCGTCTTCAGCCGCTTCAGCAGGCCTTCGGTGATGAAGACCTGGCCGCCCGGCAGCGCGAAGGCGTTGACCGTCTCGGGGTCCCGGAGGAGGTGGTACTGGAACGCGTCGGCATACGGGCTGCGCCCGGCGTTGCTCCGCTCGACGATGCGGCGGCCCACCGCCTTCACGCGCGCCGCGTCCGGGTCCGACGGGTCGACTTCGCCTCCCATCTTCGCCGCCATCTCCGGCGCCGACTGGAGGCCCAGGGTCTTCTCCTGGTCGACGCTCATCGAGATGTGCTGCTTCTCCCCGGTTACCGGGTTGACCTGGGTGCGGGAGTAGTAGAGAAAGAGCGCGATCCCCGCCATCGCGAGTCCGAGAAGAAAATGTCGACCCCTCATGGTGCGGCCCCCCTTCCTGACAGGCCGCGCTTCTGCAATGCGGCTGCCACCGGCGGGCGCGTCGAGAAGCGCCGAATAGAATCAGGTCATTCTGCTTATATTCCTAACGTCATTAAAGTCTTTGCCGCCTTCAGCCCCTCCAACGTTCGGACGCCGTGCCAGCAGAAATCATCCCCGTCGACGAACACGAGACGGCAAGTCGTCCCGAAGAGCCGGGCGGCCAGCTCTCCGTGCTTCTCCTCGCTGAACGGGTACGGCTCGCTCGCGAAGATCTGGACCCGCGCGTCGCGGGCGAGAGCCTCCGAGGGAGTCGTCGTCGGATACCGGACCGTCTCCGCTCCGTACGCGTTCTTCCCGCCCACCAGCGAAAGCAGATCGGCGACGTAAGTGTCGTCGGAGACGGTCATCCACGGGTCCTTCCAGATCCAGTAGGCATACCGGAACGACCCCTTTCCTCGCTCGCGGGAGAGTCCCTCGGCCGCCTCCTCGATCCGGGCGGCCAGCGGCTCGGCCTCGTCCAGCGTCCCGAGCAGCCGGCCCCAGCGGCGGATCGTCTCCGGAACCTCCGCGACCGTCTTCGGAAGCGTGACGTCGACCTCGACACCCGCGTCGCGCAGCGCCTGGACGTCCTCACGGCGGTTCTCCTCGGCATTCGCGAAGACGAGATCCGGCTTCAGGTCCAGGATGCGGGCGATGTTCGGGCTCTTCGTGCCTCCGACGCGGGGGAGGCCCCAGAGCATTCCGCTGGGCCGCGTGCAGTAACGCGTGACGCCGGCGAGCCGCCGAAGGCCGCCGATCGCCACGATCGTCTCGGTGATCGAGGGGCAGAGTGAGACCACCCTCGCGGGGGGCATTTGCGAGGAGTCTATTACTGGTTGGGAGTTGTGAGTTGTGAGTTGTGAGTTGTGAGTTGTGAGTTGTGAGTTGTGAGATGTGAGTCGTTAGTTGTTAGTTGTTAGTTGTTAGTTGTTAGCCAGCAAAGAACTAACGGCTAACGACTAATGACTAACGACTAATGACCGGCCGCTCCCAGCGGCTGTTCCCAGCCCGTTCGCTAAGATATCGGCACTTGGACATCACGGCTCGCGACCTCGCCCTCCTGTTCCGGTCCCGCCACCCGCTGGTGGTCTGCGAGACCGTGGAGGAGCAGCGCTTCGAGGCGCTCGTGCGCGCCGTCTCGAGCGAGCTCACGCTCCCGCTCTGGACCTGGAGCGCGGCAAGTGGGCTGCTGCCCTCGCATCCCGCCGATTCCGAGAAGTCGGTCGACCTCGGGTTCGCGCTGCGGGCGATCCGCGCGACCTCCGGCGACGGGACCTGGCTCCTCAAGGACCCGGTCACTCAGCTGGAGCAGGCGGCGCCGCTCCGGATGCTCCGGGAGACCGCGCAGGAGTTCGCGGGCTCCTCCCGCACGATCGTGCTCGTCGCGCCGTCCATCCCGCCGAAGCCCGAGCTCGAGGACATCGCCGTCCGGTTCGACTTCGCCCTTCCCGGCGCCGACGAGCTCCGCGACCTCCTGCGCCGCGTGGTGCAGCGGCTCCCCCGCGAGAACCCGCGCGCCCGTGTCGCGCTCACTCGCGACGACGTCGAGGGGATCGTCTCGGACCTGCAGGGCCTGACGATGTTCGAGGCGGAGCGCGCCCTCGCGCGGGCGATCGTCGAGGACAACGGGCTGACCGCCGCGGACCGGCCCCGGATCCGCGAGACGAAGAAGGTGCTGGTCGAGGGCGGCGGCCTCCTCGAGTTCATCCCCGCACCGGAGGGGCTCGACCAGCTCGGCGGGCTCGAGAAGCTCAAGAAGTGGATCGCGACGCGGAGGGTCGGGTTCCTGCCGGACGGCGGGACCGGGGCGAAGCCGCTCGACCCGCCCAAGGGCATCCTGCTCCTGGGCGTCCAGGGCTGCGGCAAGAGCGTGGCGGCCAAGTCGATCGCGGCGACCTGGGGCCTGCCGCTCCTGGCCCTCGACGCCGGCCGGCTGCTCGCGCCGTTCGTGGGCGAGTCCGAGCGCAACCTGCGCGACGCGCTGCGGCGCGTCGAGCGCATGGCGCCCTGCGTCCTGTGGATCGACGAGATCGAAAAGGCGTTCGCGTCCTCGGAGTCCTCGGAGTCCGACGGCGGAGTCTCGAAGCGGCTCATCGGCACGCTCCTGACGTGGATGCAGGAGCGCGCGTCGCGGGTCTTCTTCGTCGCGACGGCGAACTCGGTCAGGCAGCTGCCGCCGGAGATCATGCGCAAGGGCCGGGTCGACGAGGTCTTCTTCATCGACCTGCCCGGCGCGGCCGCGCGGGCCGAGATCTTCAGGCTGCACCTCGCGAGACGGGGCGAGGACCCCTCGCGCTTCGATCTCGCGGCGCTGGGCAAGGGATCGGCCGGGTTTTCCGGCGCGGAGATCGAGCAGGCCGTGGTCTCGGCGCTCTACGAGGCGCGCGCCGGGGGCTTCCCCCTCGATACCTCGGCGCTGCTCGTGGCGATCCGGTCTACGCGTCCGCTCTCCGTCCTGCGCTCCGAGGAGATCGCGGCGCTGCGCGCCTGGGCCGCGGGCCGCTGTGTTCCCGCGGCGGAGAGCCCCGGCCCTCAGGAAGGCGCTTAAGCTGCGGGCGCCCCTGGAAGGTGCGCCGAACGCCGCAGTCTGGCGCCCGTCAGCTTCGAGCGCCTTCCGCTACTTCGCCGTGACGACGAAGTGGTCCCGGCGATTTTCCTGCCAGCAGTTCTCGTTGTCCGCCTGGCAGAACGGACGCTCCTTCCCGTAGGAGACGGTCCGAATCCGGTCCTCCGGCACTCCCATCGAGACGAGGTACTCGCGCGCCGCCTGGGCCCTGCGCTCGCCGAGGGCCAGGTTGTAGGCCTCGGTTCCGCGGTCGTCGCAGTGCCCCTCGAGCAGGACGCGGACCGACGGGTACTTCTTGAGCCAGGAGGAGTCCTTCGCGAGGTTCCCCCGGGCGTCGTCGCGCAGCGCGGCGGCGTCGTAGTCGAAGAAGGCGTCCGACAGATAGCCCTTCTGGTTCAGCGTCGCCAGGTCCTGGGAAAGGACGTCCCCCTCGACGTCGTGAACCGGCGCGGCCGATCTCGGGGGCGCCACCGCGGTCGCGGGCTCCTGGGACGTGACGGGCGGACGCGCCTCCGCCGCCGTGGTGGGCCGTTTCTTCGCGCAGCCCGCCAGACACACGACCCCCGCCGCCAGAGCGAGGGCCACGGCCCCGCCGGCCGTCCTCGAACGCATTCTGTTCATGGGATTTCCTCCTCCTCGAGCCGGAGGAACTCCATCGTACTGCGATATATTCCCTCTCTTTTCTATCGCATTGCGATATGATCCGTCCGTGCCCTCCGCGAGGAACGGCCTCAGGGAATTGGACTATCAGCGCCTCGCGCGCTTCCGCTACGCGCTCCGGCAGTTCCTCCGCTTCTCGGAGGACGCCGCCCGCGACGCCGGGATCTCCCCCGGGCAATACCAGCTGCTCCTCTTCATCCGCAGCTTCGGAGACCGGCCCCCCATCGTCGCCGATCTGGCGGAGAAGCTTCAGGTCCGGCACCAGAGCGCGGTGGGCCTGATCGATCGCTGCGAGCGCACCGGGCTCGTGGCCCGCCGCCCCGACGCGGAGGACGGCCGCCGCGTCCGGGTCGCGCTGACCGCCAGGGGTCGAAGGACCCTCGCGAAGCTGGTCGCGCTCCACCTGCGCGAGCTCCGCGCCTTGCGCCGGGCGGTTCCCTCCGCCCCCGGCCTGGCACCGGGCTCGCAGGGACGACGGGCGTGAGCGCCGCGGGCGAGCGGCTCGGGGACTACTCCACCGACCGCCGCGTCTGGATCCTGTCGGCGATGGCCATCGCCATCGGGGCGATCGCCGCCGGGGTGGCCTGGGTGCTCGTGTGGCTGATCGCGGTCATCACGAACCTGGCCTACTTCGGCCGCTTCTCCTCGACCTTCGTCTCCCCGGGCTCGCAGCCGCTCGCGGTCTGGAGCGTCTTCATTCCGATCGTCGGGGGCCTCGTCATCGGCGCGATGGCGCGCTGGGGCTCGGACCGCATCCGGGGCCACGGCATCCCCGAGGCCCTCGAGGCCATCCTCATCGGGCGCAGCCGGCTCGACGCCAAGGTCGCGATCCTGAAGCCGGTCTCCTCGGCCGTCTCGATCGGAACCGGAGGCCCGTTCGGGGCGGAGGGGCCGATCATCATGACCGGAGGAGCGTTCGGCTCGCTCTTCGCCCAGCTCTTCCACCTCTCCTCGGCCGAGCGCAAGACCCTGCTGGTCGCGGGCGCGGCCGCCGGGATGTCGGCCATTTTCGCCTCGCCCGTCGCGGCCGCTCTGCTCGCCGTCGAGCTGCTCCTCTTCGAGTGGAAGCCGCGCAGCTTCATCCCGGTGGCCCTGGCCTCCGCGACCGCCTCGGTCGCCCGCGTCCCGCTCCTCGGGGCGGGCCCGGTCTTCCCGGTGCCGGGCCACGCGATGCAGCCCGGCTCGGTGCTCGTCGCGGCCGCGGTCCTCGGCCTCGTCGCGGGCCTCGCGTCCGGCCTCCTCACCGCGCTCGTCTACGGCTTCGAGGACCTCTTCCTGAAGCTCCCCATCCACTGGATGTGGTGGCCGGCCATCGGCGGTCTCGGCATCGGGATCGGCGGCTTGATCGACCCGCGCGTGCTCGGCGTCGGCTACGAGTCGATCCATGGGCTGCTCGGCGGCTCGGTCCCGGCCGGCTCCGCGGCGCGCCTGGCCGTGACCAAGGCGGTCGTCTGGTCCTTCGCGCTGGGCTCCGGGACCTCCGGCGGCGTCCTGGCTCCCCTCCTGATGATGGGCGGCTCCCTCGGCGCCCTCTTCTCCTCGCTGCTCCCGCACGGCGGCACCGGACTCTGGGCCACCGTCGGCATGGCCGCGATCATGGGCGGGACGATGCGCTCGCCCCTGACCGCCATGCTGTTCACCGCCGAGCTGACGCGCGACTGGAACCTCCTGCCGACGCTGCTGGTCGCCTGCACGTGCGCCCACGCCGTGACCGTGCTCCTGATGCGCCGTTCGATCCTGACGGAGAAGGTGGCCCGGCGCGGACACCACGTCTTCCGCGAGTACACGGTCGACCCCTTCGACGTGCACCGCGTGGGCGAGGTGATGGACCGCCGCGTCGCGACGATCTCGACCGCGACGAGCCTGCGGGAGCTGGCGGAGCGGATCCGCCGCGATCCCGACCTCGCGCGCCGCCAGGGCACGCCGATCGTGGACGCGGGAGGCCAGCTCGCCGGCATCATCACGCGCAGCGACCTCATGAAGGGCCTCGAGAAGGATTCCAAGGGCGACATGGCGGTCCTCGACGCGGGCTCGCGCCGCCTCATCGTCGCCTACGAGGACGAGCTCATCCGCGACGCCGTCGAGCGCATGCTCGAGAACGACATCGGGAGGCTGCCGGTCGTCGATCGCGCCGAGCCCACGAAGCTCGTGGGGTATCTCGGACGGTCGGGCATTCTCTCGGCGCGACACCGTTTGATGGAAGAGGAGAACGTGAGGGAGAAGGGAAGTCGGTAGTTGTTAGTTATTAGTTGTTAGTTATTAGTTGTTAGTTGTTAGCCGTTAGTTCGCACGTAGCCCTGCATGCCGAGCATGCAGAATCACGGTTCTGAGACGGGTCAACATCTTTGAGATCTCATCCGCCTCCACCACGAGTGAATCCGCGGCGGGGGCGTCCAGGAAGCCGAGATCCCGACACGCCAGAGCAAGACATTCCAACTCGGCGAGCGAGCCCTGCGCGAGATTCAGAAAACGAGCGTAGTCAAGCCGGGACTGCCGCCGGGATCCTTCGGCAATGTTCGCCGCGACGGATACGGCAGCACGGCGAATCTGAGATGTGATTCCGTATCGCTCGTCGGAAGGGAGACACCTCGTCCCCTCGTAAACCTTCAGCAAGAGCTCATGGCTCCGCCTCCAGACGCGAAGCTGACGGAATCCCTGCATCGCTAATCAATTGTCGTAACCCGCTGCAACGGTCTCGACTAACGACTAACGACTAATGACTAATGACTAATGACTAATGATTCCGACCCCCGACTACTTCGTCACGCTATACGCCAACGCCAACCCCTTCGGATCGGCCTCGCTCCCTCCCAACCACCTATGCAGCCAGTCCATGACCGTGTTGTGCCAGAGGCAGGAGTTGCCGGGCTTCAGCACCCAGTGACCCTCGTCCGGGAAGGTCAGCAGCTTCGAGGGCACTCCCTGGACCTGCATCGCGGTGAAGAGCTGGAGGCCCTGACCGAACGGGACGCGGAAGTCCTTCTCGCTGGTGATGACGAGCATCGGCGTCTTCAGATTCCCGGCGTACGTCGACGGGCTCCACTTGCGGTACTGGTCCGAGTTCCACGGCCAGCCCTTGAACTCCCACGTCGGGAACCACAGCTCCTCGGTCTCGAGGTTCGCGGCGGCCAGGTCGTAGGTGCCGTCGTGCGAGACGAGAGCCGCGAAGCGCGGCGTATGGGTGGCGATCCAGTCGATCATGTAGCCGCCGTACGACGCTCCCGCCGCGCCGATCTTCGCCTTGTCCACGAACGGAAGCGACGCGAGGTCGTCGGCCTGACGCATCAGGTCGTCGTAGACCTGTCCGCCCCAGTCGCCGCTGATCGCGTCGAGGAACTCCTGCCCGAAGCCGGTCGATCCCCGCGGGTTCGCGGCGTAGACCACGTACCCGTAGGCCGCCCAGACCTCGGGATTCCAGCGGGTGGACCAGCCGTCCTCCCAAGCGCCCTGCGGTCCGCCGTGGATGAAGAAGACCGCCGGGTACTTCCGCGACGGGTCGAAGGATGGAGGCTTGACGACCCACGCCTGCAGCTTCTTTCCGTCGGAGGAGTCGGTGAAGCGCTCCGACGTCTCGCCCATCGCGATCTCGGAGAGGCGCGCGTCGTTGACGTGCGTGACGGCCGAGGGCGTCGAGCCGTCGAGCCCGACGCTCCAGATCTCCGGCGGGTGCGTCAGCGCGCTCGCGGCGAAGAAGATCCGCGAACCGGCGATCTCCAGCGCGGGGATCGCGCCGCCCTTCCACAGGATCGCGGGCGCGCCGCCTCGGACGCCGATCCTGTAGAGGTTCTCGCGGCCGGCGACCTGCGCCGTGAAGACGAGGGACTTCGAGTCCGGCGTCCAGCGGAACTCCCCGACCCACGCGTCGAAGGACTCGGTCAGGGGCCGGATCGCGCCGGTCGCCCGCTCGAGGAGCATCAGGCGGAAGCGGTCCGACTCGAAACCGGGACGCTTCTGCGCGCGGTACGCGATCCACTTCCCGTCGGGAGAGAAGCGTGGGGAACCGTCGAACGCGGGGTTCGCGGAGGTCAGATCCTTGGGCGTCCCGCCTCCGGCTCCCTGCAGGGGCACGACGTAGAGGTCGGCGTTGGTCGAGAGCGCCTCGACCCTGTCGGGGTTGGAGGGATAGACGAGCTCCCTGCCGTCGGGCGAGACGCTCCAGGCGCCTCCCCCGCCGACCTCGAAGGGCGGCGCGTCGTGGTCGCCCGGGGTCAGGTCCACGGCCGGCCCTCCCCCCGCGGCCGGCACTCTCCAGATGTGCGTCCGCGTGCCGTCCTTCCAGTGGTCCCAGCGCCGGAAGAAGAGACGCTCCGCGATGCGTCCCCTGACCGTCGCCGCCTCGCGCGCCTTGACGATGCGCTCGAGGCACGCCGTGTCCGCGCACTCGGGGAAGACGTCGGATTGGATCAGGAACGAGGCGCCGTCGGGCGTCCACGAGAAGGCGTCGACGCCGGTCGGGAACGAGGTCGCGCGCAACGGCGCCCCGCCCGTTTCGGCTTCGGCTTCGGAGAGCCCGAGGATCCAGATCTGCGTCCCTCCCTCGCGGCTGGAGAGAAACGCGAGCCGCCGCCCGTCCGGAGAGAAGCTCGGATCCGAGTCCTTCTCGCCGTCGGTCAGCCGGCGCGGCGCGGATCCGCCTCCGGCGGCCGGGAGCAGCCAGATCTGCGAGCGCGTCATGTTGGCGTCGACGTCCGGGATGCCGACCGCGTAGGCGACGCGGCCGCCGTCCGGCGACACGGAGAAGCCGCCCAGGCGGCCGAGCTTCACCATCTCCTCGAATCGCAGCGGCCTCTTCGTCTCGCCCGAGAGCGTCGGCGAGGCCGCCAGCAGGACAACCAGGGCCAGAGGCAGAGCCATCGTCCAACGCCGCATTCGGATCCCTCCCGGCGGCGGATTCTACCGGCGCCGGATCACGGAACGCAGCGAATCGCTTTGGTATCATTCCCAGCTCCGCGGGGCGCACCCGCCAAAGGAGACTCATGTCGACAGCCGTCCTCGAAGACCAGCGTGCGGACGCCGCCCGCAGGTCCCCCGTCGTCAACGACTTCTCGATTCACGTGGCGACCGCCAACGGCTCCGGGAGCCAGTCCTCCAATTCGATCCTGATGCGCTCGATCTTCCAGATGGGCATCCCCGTCTCGGGGAAGAACCTCTTCCCGTCCAACATCCAGGGGCTGCCGACCTGGTTCACGATCCGCGCCTCCAAGGAGGGCTTCATCGCCCGGCGGCGCGACGTCGGCGTGCTGATCTGCATGAACCCGGAGACGGCCCACGAGGACGTGCGGACCGTGGCCCCGGGCGCCGCCGTGATCTACGAGGAGAGCCTGAAGCTCGACGGGCTCCGGGACGACGTGCACTTCTACGCCGTGCCGTTTCAGAAGCTGGTGCTCGAGCTCGTCCACGACGGGAAGCTGCGCCGCCTGGCCGTCAACATGATCTACGTCGGCGTCGCGTCGTGGCTGCTCGACATCGACATGGCCGAGATCGAGAAGGCCGTCGCGAAGCAGTTCAAGAGCAAGGCGGCCGCCGTCGAAGTCAACATGAAGGCGATCCGCGGCGGTCTCGAGTGGGCGCAGAAGAACCTGACCAAGCGCGACCCCTTCCGCCTCGAGCGCATGGACAAGACCGCGGGCAAGATCATCATCGAGGGAAATGCCGCGACCGCGATCGGCTGCATGATGGCCGGCGTCCAGTTCCTCTCCTGGTATCCGATCACGCCGTCGTCCTCGCTCGCCGAGTCCCTGATCGACTATGCGGCGAAGCACCGCCTGGACCCGGAGACCAACGAGCCGACGCTCTCGGTGGTCCAGGCGGAGGACGAGCTCGCCGCGCTCGGCATGGTTCTCGGAGCCTCGTGGGCGGGCGCGCGCTCGATGACGACGACCTCCGGCCCGGGCATCTCCCTCATGTCGGAGTTCACGGGCCTCGGCTACTACGCGGAGATCCCCGCCGTCATCGTCGACGTGCAGCGCGTCGGGCCCTCGACCGGCCTGCCGACGCGCACGATGCAGGGGGACATCACCTCGACCTATTACCTCTCGCACGGCGACGCCAAGCACGTCCTCCTGCTGCCCGGATCCGTCGAGGAGTGCTACGCGATGGCGATGGACGCGTTCGACCTGGCCGAGCGGTTCCAGACGCCCGTCTTTCTCATGACGGACCTGGATCTGGGCATGAACAACTGGATGGCCGAACCCTTCCCCTATCCGGACAAGCCGTTCGACCGCGGCAAGGTCCTCCGGACGAAGGAGCAGTTCGAGGCGCACGTCGCGAAGTTCAAGGAGTTCGCGCGCTACCGCGACGTCGACGGAGACGGGATTCCGTACCGGACGCTCCCGGGCTTCGTGGACAATCCCGCGGCGGCGTACTTCACTCGCGGCTCGGGCCATAACGACCGCGCCACGTACACCGAGCGCCCCGACGACTACAAGAACAACATGGATCGCCTCGCGCGCAAGTTCGAGACGGCGAGGAAGGCGGTCCCGAAGCCGATCGTCTCGGGCTCGGGCTCCCGCGTCGGCGTCATCGCGTACGGTTCGTCCGACTTCGCCGTGGAGGAGGCCCGCGCCATCCTCGCCCGGAAGGGCCTGACGGTCGACTACCTGCGCCTCCGGGCGCTCCCGACCACGCCCGAGACGCAGGCCTTCATCCGGGCGCACGACCGCGTCTACGTGGTCGACCAGAACCGCGACGGCCAGATGTACGACCTGCTGCGGCTGGAGATGGGCGCCGAGTGCGGGCGCCTCGTCTCCATCCGCCACTACGACGGCTTCCCCCTCGACGCCGAGACCGTGGTCGAGGGAATCGAGGCCGGGGAGAAGAAGTGATGTCGAGCACCGAGAAGACCCCGGCGGCGGCCGCGACGACCCCTGCCGCGCCCGCGCCCGCCCCCACGAACCGCGTCCAGCTGACCGTCAAGGACTACGGCGGACTGAAGTCCACGCTGTGCGTGGGCTGCGGCCACGACGTCATCACCCGCCAGATCACCCAGGCGATCTACGAGATGTCGATCCCGCCCTACAAGATCGCGAAGATGTCGGGGATCGGCTGCTCCTCCAAGACCACCGCGTACTTCGCCGACCGCGGCCACGGCTTCAACGCGGTGCACGGGCGCATGCCCTCGGTGGCCACGGGCGCGATGATGGTCAATCCGTCGCTCGTCTCGATCGGCGTCTCGGGCGACGGCGACACGGCGTCGATCGGCGCCGGGCAGTTCGTCCACCTGCTGCGCCGCAACCTCCCGATGGTCTACATCGTCGAGAACAACGGCGTCTACGGCCTGACCAAGGGGCAGTTCTCCGCCACGGCCGACGCGGGCTCCCGGCTCAAGACGGGCGTCGTCAACGGCCTTCCCTCGATCGACCTCTGCGCGATCGCGATCGAGCTCGGATGCGGGTACGTGGCCCGCTCGTTCTCCGGCGACATGAAGCAGCTGGTCGGGCTCCTCAAGGGCGCGCTGGCGCACCGCGGGACCGCGCTGCTCGACGTGATCTCGCCGTGCGTGACGTTCAACAACCACGAGTCCTCGACCAAGTCGTACAAGTGGGCCAAGGAGCACGAGATCCCGATCCAGGAGATCGGCTTCATCCCCTACTACGAGGAGATCACCGTCGAGTACGACCCCGGCACGACCCAGGAGATCGAGCTCCACGACGGCTCCCGCATCCGCCTGAAGAAGCTGCGCACCGACTACGACGCCACCGACAAGCGGGCCGCGCTCGCGCTCTGCCAGGAGGCGCAGGAGAAGACCGAGTTCCTGACGGGCCTCATCTACGCCGAGCCCACCAAGAAGGACTTCCTCGAGCTCTCGAGCGTCGGGCCGAACCCGCTGGTCGAAGTGCCGGACGAGCGCCTGCGGCCGTCCCAGGCGACGCTCGACGCGATCATGGAAAGCCTCAAGTGACCCGAGCGCGCAGCGCGAGGGATCCCGAGCGTTTTCGCCTTGCTCGGATCCTCGCCACCGCCCTCGCCCTCGTGATCGCCGCCTTCGCCCCCGTAGCCGGGTCTCCAAACCCGACCCCGAAGCCGAAGCCCACGGCGGCCGCGGCGAACGCCTGCACGAGCTGCAGGGAGCGGCGGCCGACGCTGCCTCCCGCGAAGTTCGCCCGGGAGCCCGAGATCGCGCAGGTTTACGCGATCGCCCTGAAGTACCCGGCGACGCTCGACGCGATCCACTGCTTCTGCGAGTGCGCCGAGAGCCCCATGTACCGGCACAAGACGCTCCTCACCTGCTTCACGGACCTGCACGCGGCCGGCTGCGGCATCTGCCTCTCCGAGGCGCGCCTGGCCGCGCAGCTCAAGGAGCGGGGCCTCTCGGACGCCGAGATCAAGACCACCGTCGAGTCCGTGCACAAGACCGACGGACACCCGGCGACCTAGGAGCGAGTCCCCGCCTCCGAGGCGCCGGTCTCGACGACCTCCGGGAAGCCTCCCGACCAGGCGTTCGCCGCGATGAGGTTGTAGGCGCCGACCGACTCGATCACGAGGAGGTCGCCCGGCCGCGGGCGGCCGATGCGCTCGCTCGCGAAGAGGTCGAGGTTGCTCGGCAGCGGACCGCGCACCTCGAGCGGACCACGGCCCGGCCGCCGCGGGATCGGCCGGAACGCGTGCCGTCCGCGCGGCACGAAGAGGGCGTGCCCCATCCGCGAGGCGTCGACGTACACGCGGCGTTCGGTCGTCCGCACGACGCGGGCGACCAGGTGAAAGGCGTCCGACGCGATCGCGCGGCCCGGCTCGAGGAAGAGCGCGACGTCGGGTCCCGGCAGACTCCGTCGCACGGCGTCCCGTATCGCACGGAGGAAGGCCTCCGGGGTGGCGGCGCGGCCGCGTACCCTTCCGCGCGCATCGCGCCGAGCCTCCCTTCGGGCCGCGAAACCGCCGCCCGCGTCGAGCACCCTGACCGGGATGCCGGCGGCGGCCAGCACTCCCGCCAGCCGCCCGGCCTCCCGGACCGCGGCGACGTAGGGCGCGGGCGACGCGAGCCCGGTCCCCAGGTGGAACGCCAGCCCCGCGGGCGGCGCGGCGGCCTCCCGCACGACGCGCGCGCCGAGCTCCCGGACGCCGCTCGCGGTCAATCCGAAGCCGCGCTGGGACGGCTCCGACGACGCGGCGCGAAAGCGGAGCAGGTAGCGCGGGACCGCGGACGGGCCGAGGGCGCGGGAGCGGTCGAGGATCGCGCCCGCATCCTCCACGGAGTCGGCCACGAGCCAGGCTCCCGCCGAGAGCGCCGCGTCGAGCGCGGCCGGGGACTTCGCGGGCCCCTGAAACAGGACGCGCGGCCCGGCCCAGGACGCGAGCGCCGCGAGCAGGTCCTCGCCGGCCGTGACCTCGGCGCCGAAGCCCTCCTCGCGGGCGAGCGCGAGGAGCGAGCCATGGCGGTTGCACTTCCACGGATAGAAGAGCTGGACGCGCGTGTCTCTCTCGAGCGCTCCGGCCGCCCTGCGCCAGCGGCGCAGCGACGCGCGCGCCGTCTCCCGGTCGAAGAGATAGAACGGCGTCGCCCGTTCCCGGGCGATCCGCGCCGCCTCCCGCGTCAGCATGGCAACCTTCAGGGAGCCCGGTTCAGCCATTCCGTCGCCGCCCGCCGGTCGACCTTGCCCGACGCCGTGCGCGGGATCGCCGGGACCGGCACCATCCTCTTGGGCCGCGCAAAGACGGGAAGTCGCACCCGCGCGTGCTCCCGGATCTCGTCGAGGAGGGCGCCGGAGCCGTCCCGCGCGGCGAGCACGAGGAGCACGCCGAAGGAGAGGTCCCACGGCGCCGCCGCGGCCTCCGCCACGCCCGGGTGCTCGGCGATCGCGGCCTCGACCTCCTCGGCGCAGAGGATCCGGTCGCCGGAGCGCAGCGCGAAGGCGAGCCGGCCGCGAACGCAGAGCTCGCCGGCCTCGTCGAGGAAGCCCGCGTCCCCGGAGCGCAGCCGCCCCTCCGCGTCGAAGGGATCGGGGTCCTCGGGGGCGAGGTATCCACCGAAGACCGCCGGGCCGCGCAGACGGATCTCGCCCGGCATGCCGTCGCCCGCTCCACATGCGGTTCCGTCGTCGCGGACGATCGCGACCTCCATCCCGGGCGCGACCGCGCCGCTCGTGCCCGGCCGGCGAGGCCGGTCGCCCCGCTGCCGGCTGCCGAGGCCGCACGTCTCGGTGAGGCCGTAGCCCGCCCGCACCGGAACGCCCCGCACCGACTCGACCGCGGCCGCGTCGTGCTCGGCGACGGGACCGCCGCCGCAGCGCAGCGCCCGGAGGCGAACGGGCGCCGCGTGCCGCGCGCAGAGAGGCAGGAGCGCGCTCGGCAGCAGGGCCGCGCCGGCGCCGAGCCGTTCGGCCTCGGCGAGCGGGTCCCGCAGGGGCCGGTAGAACACGGCCTCGGCGCCGAAGAGGAGCGCGTTCAGCGCCCCGCGTACGAAGCCGAGGATCTGCGCCGGCGAGAGGCCGATCGCCAGCCGGTCGCCCGCGCGCACCTCGCCCCACTCCGCCAGCGCCATCGCCGCGGCCTCGAGGCTCGCATCCGAGAGGGGCACCGCCTTGGCCGCGCCGACGCTGCCGGAGGAGTAGAAGATGGCCGCGGCGTTTCCCGGCCCCGACCGGCCGGAGCCGTCGGCCATCGCCGCCGAGACCGCCGCCTCACGCAGGGCCCGGAGCGAGGCCGGGAGCTGGGGCGGATGCGAGAGCACCGTACGCCCGAGGGCTCGGGCCGCGAAGAAGTCGATCAGGAACTCGATCGGACGCGTCCCGTCCAGGACGACGAAGGGAAGGCCGTGGCCCTGCAGCTCCTTGGACCGGCGCCCGATCCGGTCGAGGAGCTCGCCGTACGTCAGGCGCTCCTCGCCCGCCGCGACGGCCGCGCGGGATCCGTCCTCGCGCGCGACCTTCTCGAGCCGCGAGAGCAGGCTCAAGCCGGCGTCCGCGGCGCGACGTAGCGGTTCCAGTAGACCGGGCCGTCCAGGTCCCACGGCGCCGCCGCCGCGGCCTTCTCGAAGGCTCGTGCGAACGCCTCCCGCGCGCGGCGCTCGTCGCGCTCGTCCGCGGGCAGGGGCCGGCCGAGCGTGAGGGTCCAGCGGCGGCCCGGCAGCGTCAGGAACACGGGGAGGCAGGGAAGCTGCGCCAGTCTCGCGAGGCGGAACGGCCGGGGGTCCAGGTCCACCGTGCCGCCGAGCAGCCGCGCCGCGAACGCCGCGGCATCCGGCGCCGCCGGCGGCTTCGCGGGTCTCGCCGGAAGATCCGCGGCGAGGATCAGGCTCCCCCGCCGCAGGAGACTGCGCAGGCGGTGCGTTTGCGCGGAGGAGACGACGTGCGGAAACACCATCGGGAAGCGCCGGTCGAACACCGCGTCCTTGGCGGCGGGGTCCGCGCGCTCGAAGTTGTACGGCGCGATGACGGAGGCGACGGCCACTCCGCGGGCGCGGAGCACGTAGCGCAAGGCGAGCAGGGACCCGAGGTGCGCCGTGACGTAGACCGCGGGCCCCCTCGGCAGCTCCGGGCCCTCCCACCGAGGATCCCACCTCCCGCCCGAGAGGGCGCGCCCCGCCAGCTCGCCCATGCGCCGCCTCGCACGCGCCGCACGGGGGCCCGGCGTCCGCGGCAGATCCGGGAAGCGGACCGCGAGCTGTCCCCATTGCTCCGAGGAGAGGCCGGTCCACGCGGAGATCTCGCTCTCGCGGAGGACCGGCTTCCAGGCGGCGAGCCGGGCGGTGAGCGCGCGCCGCGGGAGGGACATCAGACTCCCACAAGCGCCGAGGCGAACACCATGTCCCACGGCAGGCGGCAGCCGTCCGCGGACTCGAAGAGGCCGAGCCAGTCGATGGCGGCGTCCAGGTCCGCGTCCTCCGTGTCCCCCCGCAGCCCGAAGAGCTCGCGGAAGAAGAAGCGAGCGTCGGAGCTCGACCCGAACCGCCAGAAGACCCGGACGGCCTCGGTCCGGACGTCGCGGCCGCCTCCGCGTGCGAACAGCTCCCCGGCCTCCGGCGCGCCGCGGAACCGGCCGGCGTGCCCCTCTTCCGTGTGCGCGTCGACGAAGCCGTTGAGGAAACGCTCCGCGCGGGATCCGGCGGCGACGTCGCCGACCGCGGCGCGGCCGCCCGGCGCCGTCACGCGCAGCATCTCGGAGACGACCCTCTCGGGGTCCTCCGCGTGGTGGATGACGGCGAGGCATCCGGCCGCGCCGAACGCGCCGTCGGGAAACGGAAGGCACTCGTAGTCGCCCGCGGTGCGCAGCGCATAGCCGCGGGCCTCGGACAGGAACACGGCCGACGCGTCGCACGCGACCGGCTCGCCCCGGCGCCCGGCCGCCGCCGCGCGCTCGACGAGGAATCCGCCGCCCGCGCCGACGTCCAGCCAGCGAACCCGGTCGGGCAAGGAGAGGTGCGCGAGAAGCCGGTCCCCCTCCTCGGCGCGCGCGTCGGGGAACAGCCGGTTCGCGTGGTTGTAGCGGCCTCCCCGCGCGTCGAAGATCGTCCGGTACTCCGACGCGGCCCGCTCGGCCGACGCGGTGGCGGAACCCGGATCGGACTCTCGAGAGCTCACGGGAGACTCGAGGTCAGGTGCTCTTCGGCGCCTGCTGCCGCGCCGCCTGGCTCGGCGCGTTCAGCGGACCCGGGCCGAGATCGCGATCCGGAAGGGCGACGTTCCCCTCGCGCAGCCGGTCGCGTTCGCCGCTCCCCGGCAGGACCGGCAGCCGCGAGGCGTCGGTCGGAGGCGTCGTCCCGTCGCCGGGATAGTACGGGCGGTAGCCGTAGCCGTGGGTCTGGATCTCCTCCGGCGTCTCGCGGAGGCGGTCGATCGAGTAGACCGCGTCCTCGCGATTGAAGAACGCCATCTCGTAGTTGCGCGTCATCCAGATCGCGTCCTTGGGACACGCGTCGACGCAGAACCCGCAGAAGACGCAGCGCATCATGTCGATGTCGAAGACGACCGGGTACTTCTCGTACGCGATCTTCGGATGCTCCCCCGCGACGATCGTGATGCACTCGGCCGGGCACGCCTGCTGGCACATGTAGCACGCCACGCACTTGAGCGTGCCGTCCTCGCGCGCCTTCAGGATGTGCTTGCCGCGGAACCGGCCCGAGTAGTTCCGCTTCATCTCGGGGTAGAGGATGGTCGGCAGCCTCTTCATGTTCGCGAGGTTGCGGACCAGGTGGCGGAGGGTCACGGACATTCCGCGGAGGATCTCAGGGATGTAGAGCCGCTGCAGGAGCGTCAGCCGGTCCGGGTTGCGCCGGGAGACGTCGATGACGCCGCTCATCGGTCGAGCTCCCCCGCGATGATGTTGAGCGTGCCGAGCGTCGCCACCGCGTCGGAGATGGTGCCGCCGAGGACGATCTTCTCGAAGGCCGCCATGTTCGGGAAGCACGGCGGCCGGACCTTGAGCCGATACGGGCCTCCGCGGCCGTCCGACACCGCGTAGAAGCCGAGCTCGCCGTTGCTGCCCTCGATCCACTCGTACCGCTCGCCGGAGGGCACGCGGATGCCCTCCATGACGAGCTTGAAGTGGTAGATGAGCGATTCCATGTCGTGGTACACGGCGTCCTTGGGCGGCAGCACGACGCGCCAGTCGTCGGAGTTCACCGGCCCCGACGAGGGGAAGATCTCGAGAGCCTGGCGGATGATCTTGAGCGACTGCCGCATCTCCTCCATGCGGACCAGGTAGCGCGCGAAGTTGTCGCCGTCGGACGCGATGGGAACGTCCCAGTCGAACTTGTCGTAGAAATCGTACGGCCGAGCGCGGCGCACGTCGTAGGGCACCCCGGAGGCCCGCAGCATCGGCCCGGTCAGCCCCCACCCGATCGCCTGCTCCTTCGTCACGACGCCGGTGCCGGAGAGACGGTTGCGGACGATGCGGTTGGCGTCGACCAGCTTCTCGACGTCGCGCAGGAACACGGGGATCGAGTCGAGCAGGGCGCGGCAGCGCGGCACGAAGTCGCCGGGCACGTCGACCGCGAGACCGCCGACGCGGACGTAGGACACCGTCAGCCGAGCGCCGCAGCAGGCCTCGATCAGATCGTAGATGTTCTCGCGGTTCTGGTACAGGTAGATGAAGTTGGTCAGCGCGCCGATGTCGACGAGATTGGCGCCGATGCAGACGCAGTGATCCATGATCCGGGAGAACTCGGAGAGGATCGTGCGCACCAGGCGCCCGCGGTCAGGGACCTCGACGCCGAGCATCTTCTCGACCGTGCGGACGTAGCCGACGCCGTTGATCATGGCGGAGACGTAGTTGAGGCGATCGCAGTACGGGATGACCTGGTTCCAGTGGTGCGTCTCCGCCATCTTCTCGAAGCAGCGGTGCAGGTAGCCGATCATCGTCTCGGCGCGGACGATCCTCTCGCCGTCGAGCCGCGCGACGAGATGGATGATGCCGTGAGTGGCCGGGTGCGACGGTCCGATCGAGATCGTCTGCGTCTCGAAGTGGTCGACCTCCACGTCGGTCTTCTTCGACCACTCCGGCATGCGGAGGTCCTCCTCCGCGAAGAACCACCGCTGGCCCGGCGCGTAGTCCTTCCGCAACGGGTGCCCCACGAACGCGTCGTGGCAGAGGATCCGGTGCAGGTTCGGGTGCCCCGGGAACGCGATTCCGTAGAGGTCCCAGGCCTCCCGCTCGAACCAGTTGGCCGCCGGCCAGACGTCCTCGACCGTCGGGACGGACGGCGCCTCCGCGTCGGGGATCGCCACGCGAACGCGGACGTGATTGTTGCGGGACAGCGAGTGGAGGTGGACGACGAGCTCGAAGCGCGTCGGCTGGCCGCGGCGGCGCAGGTTGTCGACGCCGCACAGGTCCAGGAAGAGGTCGTACTGACAGCCCGGATCGTCGCGGAGGAAGTGCGCGAGGACGGGCCAGTCCTGCGGAGCGACCGTGACCGTGGGAAGGTCAAGGTCCGCGACGGAGGTGCGGCTCGCCACCGGCGACTCCGCGAGCCGCTCACGCAGCCTCTCGGCGGCGGGAGACAGGGTTGGCGCGACCTCGACTACGCTCAAAGCGTCACGCCGTCACGCGGGCTGTTCCGCCGCGAAGCGGGCCGAGCGGTTGTCCCGGGACATCTCGCCCGCGGCGATCTTCTTCTGGAGCTGCAGGATCGCGAAGATGAGCTCCTCCGGCGTAGGCGGACAGCCCGGGACGTAGACGTCCACCGGGATGATCTCGTCGATGCCCTGCGTCACGTGGTAGGCGCGATAGAAGCCTCCGGAGGACGCGCAGACCCCCATCGAGATCACCCACTTGGGCTCCGCCATCTGGTCGTAGATCTTGCGCAGGACCGGCGCCATCTTGTCGGTGACGGTTCCGGCCACGATCAGGAGGTCGGCCTGGCGCGGCGAGAAGCGGACGACCTCCGACCCGAACCGGGAGATGTCGTAATGGGCCGCCGCGACCGACATGAACTCGATCCCGCAGCACGCCGTGGCGAAGGGAAACGGCCACAGCGAGTTCTTCCGCGCCCACCCCACCATCTCCTCGAGGCGGGTCACGAAGAAGTCGGCCCCGGTGCTTCCCTTCCCCTCCCCACCGGCCGGGGAGTGAACGGGCAGGTTCTTCGCCATCGAAGGGATTCTATTTCATACGCCAGGACCCGCGGTCGAGGCGCCCGGCCCGCGGGATCAGCCGAGGTTGACCGTGTAGAGCAGGGTCTTCATGTCCTTCATGCGATCCAGGTACACGATCCCGTTCAGATGATCGATCTCGTGCTGAAGGACCCGGGCGTGATAGCCGGAGGCTTCGAAGTCGACCTTCTTGCCGGCGCGGTCGATGCCCCGGACGCGGACGGTCGAGTACCGCGGGACGACGCGGCCGAGGAGGAACGGAACGGAGAGGCAGCCCTCGGAGTCCTCCTCGGTCGCGTCTCCGACGGCCTCGTAGTGCGCGTTGAAGAGCGCGGTCAGCGGGACGTCGGGCTCCTTGCGCTTGCGCGTCTCGGGGTGGACCTCGTAGAGAAACACGCGCAGGGGCGTGAAGACCTGGGGGGCCGCGATGCCGGTGCCGTCGTACTCGCGCATCGTGTCCTCGAGGTCCGAGAGGAACGCCTCGTAGTCCCCCCGGCTCACGGCCTTGGGGTCGACGTCCTGCGACACGGAACGCAGCGTCTTCACGCCGAGCTTGGCGACTTTGAGGATCATGCGGGCGACGGACTCACCGTGGCGAAAGGTGGTGCCCAGGGACGGAATTGAACCGCCGACACAGGGATTTTCAGTCCCTTGCTCTACCGACTGAGCTACCTGGGCTCCGGGAAACCGGAGGGCGGAGTCTAGCCGAATCGATCCGTTGCGGCAACGCGAAGACGCGGCCTAACGCACGACCGTCCGCGTGCTCGCCGGACTCTCGGGAGCAGGGCCGGGCAGGCCCCGCGGCGCCGCCACGAACGGCCTCGAGCCGACCGCGAAGAGGATCCCGTTGTTCTGCACGTAGACCGCCCCGTCCGGCGCGATCGAGACCGGCGTATAGGCCGCGCCGAGGGCGGTGTCGAGGAAGAGCGCCTTGCGCCGCGCGCCGCTCGCGTCGAGCACGTAGAGGAATCCGTCCTCGGACCCGGCGAAGCTGACGCCGTTCGCGTCGACCGCCGGCTGGTTGACGCACCACTCGAAGCCCTCGGGATGCGCGCCGTCGTCGACGCACACCATCGCGCCGGAGGAATCGCGCGCGCAGTCGAGCGTCTCGGTCGACGGGAAGAACCACTCCGGCTCGAGGTCCGGCGTGAGGGAGGTGATCTCGTACCGGCCGCTCGCTCCGGAGGGGCCGAAGTAGTGGTTGTCCTTGATGACGATCGAGAAGGTGCCGTCGTGCGCGAACACGGCCGGCGTGAGATCCCAGCCGAAGTCGTAGGTCGAGAGCGCGTCCCCCGCCGCGGTGAAGCGAATGAGGTGGCCGCGCGCGGAGTTGTAGCTGCTCTGGGTTCCGACGAGGATCGTCCCGTCCGGCAGCACGACGGGAGACGACGTGCCCTGGTCGCTGACGCGGCCCGCCGGCTGGTCGTTGGTCGCGGGATCCACCCCGGCGTGCGCGCCGGTGCGGCAGCCCGTGAGCGAGTCGTCGATCGGGACGATGACGCCGCAGCCGTCGTTCAGGATCCCGCGCAGCGACGCGCTCCAGGCCGGCGTCAGGTTCGGATGCACGGCGAGGAGATAGCCGTAGCGGTCGTTGAAGTGGGCGCGGCTGAGCGTGTAGATCGTGCCGTCCGGCGCGATGGCGGGCACGGTGTTGATCCCGGGGCGCTGCGCGCCGCACGGTATGGTCGGCGGCTCCGCGCTCGGCGAGGGTGGCCAGGGACGCTGGTCGCGCGAGAACGCGGATTCGCAGTCGGCACTCTCCGAGGGCGCCCCCGAGACGAGCGCCGCGTAGTCGACGCGCGTCGCCGCTCCCTCCGGCTCGACCCGCACGAGCCAGCCGCCGGTCGTGCCGATGGGGTCGGAGGTGTCGAGCCCGAGCACGTTGTAGATCACGGCGCCGTCGGGCGCGACGGCGAGGCCGCCGGCGACGTAACGGTCGGGGTCGATTGTCGAGAACGGGTTCACGCGCGCCTCGGACTCTCCGTTGTCCGTGTTCACGCGGAAGACCGTTCCGCCGAGTCCCGGGACGTAGAGGTCGTGGCCGGAGAGCGCCGGCTGGAACACGGACTCCCAGCCGGTGAGGCCGAGCGGCTCGGGCTTCCAGTCGCTGACGAAAGTCCACACCGTCTGGAATCCGGCGTCGTTGCGACGCAGCTTGGCGACCGTCCAGGTGAGGGAGCCCCAGCTTCCGAAGCCGGAGTAGAAGCCGGTCTTGAACATCATGTAGATGTTGCCGGAGGCGTCCACGAGGGGCACCGGGTAGTGCGCGAGGAGATCACGCGTGTCGTATTTCATGTTCTCGACGAAGGGGTCGTAGAGGATCTGCGCCAGGATCCCCTGCGCGGCCTGGGCCGCGACCGGCGATGCGCCGACGTGTTGCGGGGTTCGGCCCCACTGCGGCCAGTCGGCGCCCTGCGCCGAGAGCCGCGGCGCAGGGACCGATGCGAGCGCGGCGAGCGCCAGGCCGGCGGCGGCGATGCCCGTTTTTCGCGTCAAGCCCGCGCATCATAGGCCGTCGCCGGGGGGAAAGGGAATTCTGAGAGAATCGCGGAGGTTATTCGGCCGATGCAATCCCTGAGATTCCGAGCGCTTCGCGGGGCCTCCGCCCTTCTTTTCGTCGGCGGCCTCGCGGCTCCGGCGACGCGCCTCGCGGCGCAGCAGCCGACCCCCGCCGAGGCCGAGAACGCGGCCACGCCCGCGGCGCCGGCGCGCGTCGTCAAGAGTCCGGGCAACGCCGAGTGGGCCCAGAGCGTCGACGAGGCCCGCCAGCGCGCCGCGGCGCAGCACAAGCTGGTCTACTACGAGTTCGCCAGCCAGGGCTGCGGCGAGTGCGGCCGGATGGAGAGCCTCCTGTATCCCGCGTTCGACTTCGAGGCGCTCTTGATCGGCATGGTGCCCGTTCGCGTCGACCTCGTCTCGAAGGCGGGGACGGAGCTCTCCGAGCTCTACTCCATCAGGGAGACGCCGTCCGTGGCGATCGCGACTCCGACGGGCCGCCTCGTGTTCCTCATGCAGGGCTTCAGGAACCCGCGCGACTTCTTCCCGCACGTGCACAAGAGCCTCGACGCGTACCGCGCCTGGGCCAAGACGATCGACGCCCAGGACGTCTCGACGCTGAGCGCGGCCGACGCGTACCAGTCCGGACGCCAGCTGTTTTCGCGCTTCGACTTCGCGGAGGCCCGTCCGCGCTTCCAGCGCGCGATCGCGGCGCCCGGCGCCTCGCCCGCGATCCGCGACGGAGCGAAGGAGGGCCTCGCCGCCGCGGAGCTGCAGCTGAAGGATCCGGCGAAGGCGCGCAAGACGATCGACGGCCTCATCGCGACCACGAAGGACCCGGAGGTCAAGGAGCGGGCGGAGCTCTTCCGGGCGCAGATCCCGCTCGCGCAGAACCAGCCCGAGCAGGCGCTCGACCTCTACAAGAAGTTCCAGAAGGACCATCCCCAGTCGAAGTACAAGGAGCAGGTCAGCGGCCTCATCACGCGCCTCGAGACGGGAGAGCCCCCGAAGTGATCCGGGCCCTGCGCGCTCCCCTGGCCCTCCTCGCGGCGCTGGCCATGGCGGGCGCCGTCGCCTTCGCGGCGGGGCCGCCCGACCCGAAGACGCTCCTGACGGTGAGCGCGACGACTCGAAGCGTCGCCGGTCCCGCCGGGCACGCGACGTTGCGCGTCGACGCGAAGCTCGCCTCGGGCTGGCACGTCAACAGCCACAAGCCCTCGGAGGAGTACCTGATCCCGACCGAGGTGAAGCTGGACGAGACGAAGGCCGCGAAGTTCGGGGCGGCGAAGTACCCGGAGGGCAAGAACCAGAAGTTCGCGTTCTCCGAGACTCCGCTCTCGGTGTACGCCGAGGCCTTCACCGTCGAGGTGCCCGTGGAGTGGACGGGCGCGCCGTCGGCCCTGACGGGCTCGGTCGACTTTCAGGCCTGCAACGACCAGCAGTGCCTCGCCCCCGCGTCGGTCAAGTTCCGGGCGGAAGCCCCGACGGCGTCGGCAGTCTCCATAGCCGCCCCGGCCGCGGGGTCCGCGTCGGCGCCCGCCTCGGGGACGCTCACCGGCGGCGCGGTTCCCCTGTCGGAGGCTCGGCGCCTGCAGCCCGCGGCGCCGCCGTCGGCCGGCGGCTCGACCACGGACTTCGGCCGGCTCCTCCAGACGCGAGGACTCCTCGCGGTGCTCGTGCTCCTCTTCGGCTGGGGTCTCGCGCTCAATCTGACGCCTTGCGTCTACCCCGTCATTCCGCTGACCGTCAGCTTCTTCGGCGGGCAGTCGCACGGACAGAGCCGCAAGACCTTCCTCCTCGCGGCCCTGTACGTCCTCGGCATGGCGACGACGTACTCCTCGCTCGGCGTCGCCGCCGCGCTCTCGGGCCGGCTCTTCGGCGTCGCGCTGCAGTCGCCGTGGGTCGTGGGCGCGATCGCGCTCGTCCTCGTCCTGCTCGCGCTGTCGATGTTCGGCCTCTACGACATCCGGATGCCGACGGCGCTCATGCAGAAGGCGGGAGCGCGGCAGGGCCTCGCCGGCGCGTACGGCATGGGCCTCCTGGTCGGCGTCGTCGCCGCGCCCTGCGTGGGCCCGGTCGTCCTCGGGCTCCTGACGTTCGTGGCCGCGACACAGAACGCCGCGCTCGGGTTCCTGTTCTTCTTCGTCCTCTCGCTCGGCCTCGGGCTTCCCTTCCTGTTCCTCGCGGCGTTCTCCGGACGCCTCGCCGCGCTGCCGCGCGCCGGCGCCTGGATGGAGGGCGTCAAGAAGATCTTCGGCTGGGTCCTCCTCGCGATGGCCGCCTATTTCCTGCGGACCGTCCTGCCGCCGCGCGCGGGCGCGTGGCTGCTGCCCGCGGTGCTCGCCGTCGGCGCCGCCGCGCTCCTGTTCATCCACGCGAACCTGCGGCTGCCCGTGCGGGCGGCCGTCGCGGTCCTCTTCGTGGCCGTCGCCTTCTTCTTCGCCCCTCGGGCCGAGGCGGAGGGACCGCCATGGGCTCCCTACGACGCGACGCGGATCGCCGCGGCGAAGCGCCCGGCCGTCGTGGACTTCTCGGCCTCCTGGTGCCTGCCCTGCCTCGAGCTCGACCGGAAGACCTTCAGCGACCCGAAGGTCCGCGAGGCGCTCGCCCGTCGCGGGCTCTTCAAGGCGGACATGACCCAGGCTCGCGCGGAGGAGACGATCGCGCTCGCGCAGCAATACGAGATCCTCGGCGTGCCGACCGTCATCTTCCTCGACGGGTCGGGCAGGGAACGCCGGGAGCTGCGCCTGGTGGGATTCGAGGAGCCCGGAGAGTTCTTGAAGCGGCTGGAGAGAGCCCCGTAGGCTTAGTCTCGACGACGGGATCCCTCGCCGCCTCGCTCCTCAGGATACGGTCGCCCTGGCGGCATGGACGCCGCCGTGCGACGTCCTCACGCCGGTAGGCGACCCAGTTTCTTCAGCGCTTCCTTCGCGGCCTTGCGCTGAGCCTCGCGCTTGGAGGGGCCGCTCCCCTGCGAGAACGAATCGCCGTCCCAGAGGAGCTCGACCAGGAACGCCTTCTCGTGATCGGGTCCGGATTCCTCGATGACCCGATACTCCGGCAGCGGCAGCCCAAGTCCCTGCGCGGTCTCCTGGAGCGTCGTCTTGTAGTCGTGGAACGAGAGGTCGCCGATGTTGATGCCATCGACCTCGGGGCCGAACACGCGCCGGCAGAACGCCTCCGTGGCCGGAACGCCCCCGTCCAGGTAGATCGCCGCGACGACCGCCTCGAACGCGTCCGCCAGGAGCGAGACCTTCTCGGCGCCTCCCGACCGCGCCTCGCCGGCGCCCATCCGCAGGTAGCGCCCGATCTCGAGGCCACGGCCCTTCGCGCCGAGCATGTTGGAGGAGACCAGGTGCGCCTTGATCTTCGAGAGCGCCCCCTCCTGCAGCGTCGGGAACGAGCGATAGATCATCTCCCCCA
>Ga0068859_100000644_pt1 | contig 34889 bp, 18 predicted proteins | sample KBSSwiS22_FD_66585 | JGI IMG/M metagenome (GOLD analysis project Ga0068859, IMG submission 66585) | Switchgrass rhizosphere microbial communities from Kellogg Biological Station, Michigan, USA - KBS Switchgrass S2-2 | ecosystem: Host-associated > Plants > Roots > Rhizosphere > Soil ... | reverse complement strand
CTTGTATTGGGAAAGCTCAACCTGGCGCAACTGATAGGACAGCCAGGCAATACCGATTTTTCAGTAACTGATTCAGTGCCCGGCGCCCTTGACGCATTGCCCGATAGCTCCTTCAATGCCAATGCAGGCAGCCGGCCCGAAATAAACGTGCTGACAAAGGCCATTGAGGCGGAGCAGATAAAAACCAGTATAATAAGGGCGGACCTAAAACCAACTATCGGATTGAGTGCAAGCGGCATCGGAGCTGCCGGCAAGAAAATCAACTTTACCAATGGCAATAACTACCTGTTTACTTACTACGGTGTCATAAGTGCTTCCGTTCCCATTTTCGATTGGGGCAAAAATGCTAAAAAGGTAAAAGAACAAAACTTCAGGGTCCGGGTGAAGCAATTACAGTTGGATGAAGCCAGGGAACTTATTAACCTGCAAGTACAGAACGCTTTCCTCCAGCTCAATCAATCGGCCAAAAGAATTACCCTTTCCGGCCTGTCCTTACAGCAGGCGTATGAAAACCTGAGACTGGCCAACGACCGGTACAAGGCCGGTACCATAGTAGGCAAAGACGTGCTGGAAGCGCAGGCCATATGGCAACAGGCCTATGCCGGTTTGATTGATGCCAGGGTAGAGTATAAAATAAATGAAGCGGGCTACAGGAAGGCTATTGGCGGCTTAAAATGATTTAAATGCATTCGGGTATGAAAACGGAGAAAAGCAACATTATTAAAAGCGCAGAATTCATTTTTGCGCAACGTGGAGTCAAAACCACCTCGATGGACGATATCGCATTGCATTGCGGTATTTCCAAAAGGACAATTTACCAGTTCTTCGAAAACAAAGAAGCGTTGGTGCTGGCAATAGTAAAAGCCCAGGTAGCAAGGAACGAACAATATATCCGGATGTGCCGCGGCATCTCTCCGGATGCAGTAACGGAATTAAATAATTTCTTTACATATATTCAAAATGCCCTGGATACCATGACTCCTGTATTCTTTTACGGGATAAGGAAATATTACGCCGATGCATGTAATATACTGGTTGCATTCCGAAGCGGGGTTCTGTTGCCCTATATCCGGCAAAATATGACAAGGGGTATTGAAGAAAATGTGTACAGAAATAACCTGAATAAAGAAGTAGTAAGTAAACTGTATCTCTGGCAGTTGGAAAACATCATAGAAAAAGCACCGATTCCGGGAGAGGAAATGCGCCTGATTGTAGGCAATTTGAATGATTTATTTCTTCACGCCATTGTAAATGTCAGAGGCCTAAAGCTGATTCTTGTAAAATGAGCGGCAAATGAGAAACCAGGTTGAGTTTTCCGGCACATCTATGGATAGGAAATAGGATAATAGATGGCGAATGTAATGGTTAATGGAAAGGAATAGTAGTTTGAAGATGTGCCGGATACTCAATTTTGCGATATTCCAACTGTCTTAACGCCTCCTATTATTGGGGCTTTCAGTGAACTGCCAAAAACGTGTGTCGAACAAGTTCGAGACATCGTCGGAATCTGCCTCGCGATATTAATGACTCAACGGGCCTCGCTCTCCAAGGCACTCTCAGCGGCAGAATTTTGTTTCAAGTATCATTGCTATAATCGCCACGCCTCCGTTTCCCTTTACAAATTCACGGATGAATTTTGTTGCTTCCACCAGGTGATTGCTGACAGTGCTTTTGGAAATTTGTAACCGCTCTGCTATCTCTTCATAGCTCAACCCTTCCATCCGGTTGAGCAGGTAAATCTTTTTCCGTTGGGGTGGCAGTAGCCCGATGGCCTGGTTGACGATGTCCTGGCTTTCGCGATAATCCACCAGCTCTTCCACGGGATTGCCGGTATCTGCGTCCTTCATGTGGTGCCGGAGCTTTTCCAGCCTCTTCTGATCGCCGGCTATCTTCTTAAGCTGGTCGTAAGCGTTATTGACCGCCATGGTATAGATATAGGCGCGGAGGTCTTCTATCTCCCCCAGCAATTCTCTTCTTACCCAAAGCTTCAGGAAGACTTCCTGCACTACCTCGTCGGCAATCGACTCCGACTTTATTTTTTTGAAGATAAACCACCACACCCGTTTGCCATAATAGTAAAACACCTCGGTAAAGGCCGCTTCATCCCCGCTGGCGATACGGTCTAGCAGTTCTCTTTCTTGCAGGGCATGTATGTCGGCAGTTGTGGTCACGGCTTGATTTGACGGCCTAAATTTAATCAATAACAAGCATAAAAGAAAGTTTTTCAATTATATAAATAGCATTTCTGGCTATAATGCCAGGGTAAATTTTTTTTTAATCGCACTAGTGTTTTCTTTTCCGGCCATCGTCCATACATAGAAGCTGTTTTGAAACCGTGTATTTCCCGTTATCACATTATTAAGCCTTATCCCCCGGATCGATTATGAACAACGAAGAACACATTGCACTCAACCGGCTGCTGCGGCAGCTTAGCACCAACGATGCGTCGAAGGAAGAATTCGATGCCCTGTTTGCCACCATCGGCGATGGCGCGCAGGAAGAAGCTCTAAAGGCCGCTTTGCTGGAAAGTATTATGAATGAAGGAGATGAACTTGAAACCCCGGGAAGCCTGAAACCTATCCTTCAGCGCATCCTGGCAGCGCGGAAGCAGCAGGCCCCGGTACGCCGGATGCCCGCCTGGCAAAGGGTGGCCGTGGCCGCCAGCATCCTCATTGCGCTGGGCACAGGCGCTTATTTCCTGTTTGTTCGTACAACGGCGCCTGAAATAACAACGGCCCTGGGTAATAAAACAAAGAACGACGTGGCGCCCGGTGGCAACAAGGCGGTCCTTACCCTGGCCAATGGCGCCACTATCATACTCGACAGTGCAGCCAATGGCGAGCTTGCACGGCAGGGCAATGTAAAAGTGCTGAAAACGAACAACGGCCAGCTGGCTTACAATAGTGATCATGAAAAACCAGCCAAAGTTCTTTACAACACACTGGCTACACCCCGCGGAGGGCAGTACCAGCTGGTGTTGCCCGATGGAAGCAAAGTATGGCTCAATGCGGCATCCTCTATCCGTTACCCTACGGCATTTACAGAAAGCAACAGGCAGGTAGAGTTTACAGGCGAGGCTTATTTCGAAATAGCCAGGGATGCCGCAAAGCCATTCATCGTGCGGCTAGGTTCGCCTGCGGGCGACAGGGGAGAAGTGAAGGTATTGGGTACGCAGTTCAACGTGAATGCGTACGACGACGAGCCCCTGGTGCGCACTACGCTGATACATGGCGCGGTGCAGGTAAAAAAGGATGCTGCATCGATTGTACTGAAGCCCGGTCAGCAGTCGCAGCTATCGGGTGCGGGCGGGCTCAGGGTGGTAAACGATGCCGACCTGGAAGAGACGCTGGCCTGGAAGAATGGCAGGTTGCTGTTCAGGCATGCCGGTATGGAAGCCATTATGCGGCAGGCAGCCCGTTGGTACGATGTGGACGTACAGTTTAAAGACAAGGTGGAAGAAGAGACTTATACCGCGAGCGTGCCACGCAATGTGCCGGTATCGCAGCTGCTGCAGGCGTTACAGGAAACCAGCGGCCTGCATTTTACGATTGAAGGGAAGAAAATCATCGTCACAAAATAAACGTTGGCCTATATGAACTGAAACGCCGTTTGATCCAAACAAAAACCGCCTCGACTCGTCCTCGAAGCGGCCAGTAGTTCGGGTTAACCGATGAAAACAATCTCTCTCAGACTGCTTATTGTTTAACCCAAACACAACAAAGTTATGCATTTTAAGGCTCTTTGTAAGGCCCTTGTTTTGCCTGCGGCAAAGCGAAGGCCACTCACCAAAACGCTGTTGATTATGAAGTTCACAGCCATTCTGCTCCTGGCCGCCATACTGCAGGTAAGTGCCAGGGGCTATTCGCAACAGGTGACGCTCAACCTGAAGGAAGTACCCCTCGAACAGGTATTCCGCGCCATCGAGCAGCAAACCGGCTACAGCTTCGTATACAAGGACCTGCTCCTGAAAAACACAAAGCCCGTGAGCCTGCAGGTAAGCAATGCCCCGCTGGAAGACGTATTGCAGGCCTGCTTTAAGAACCAGCCGGTTACTTATTCCATCGTTGGGAAAATCATTGCCGTAAAAGCCCGCGAAGTGATAAGGCTGGAGGAGGCGCCGGAGGCGCCCGCGCCTCCCGGGGAAATAAGAGGCTATGTAACCAGTGAAAACGGTGTTGTGGCCGGTGCTTCGGTAGTGGTAAAAAGAACAAAAGAAGGGGTAAGCACGAATGGCAGGGGCGAATTTACCATTACCGGCATTAATGATGACGATATACTGGTCATTTCCTCCATCGGGTACCAGGATCAGGAGCTGCCGGTGAAAGGAAAAAATTTTATAATGGCTACGCTAAAAATAGCCGTCAGCAAGCTGGATGAAGTGCATGTGCTGGCCTATGGCGGCATGACATCACACAGGTTGAGTACGGGCTCTGTGTCAAAGGTAAGCGGGGAAGATATTGCCAAACAACCGGTCAACAACGTATTGCAAGCCCTGGCCGGCCGGGTGGCGGGCTTGAGCATCTCGCAAGCAAGCGGCATCGCCGGTGGCGACGTCACCTTCAATATCCGGGGACAAAATTCTTTGTCAGCAAATGTCTATACCGCTGCGCCGCTCGTCATTGTGGACGGGACAGTTTACCCGGGTATTCCCATCAATCTCTCCAGCGAAACCGGATCTTTTTATGCTGTAACCAATAGTAACCTCGGATATGGAAGCACCTTATACAATCTCAATACCAACGATATTGAAAGCGTGGAAGTTTTGAAAGATGCCGATGCAACAGCCATCTACGGCGCCCGCGCCGCTAATGGCGTACTGCTGATTACCACCAAAAAAGGTAAGCAGGGCAGAACAAAGGTTGACGTCAATGCATATACCGGAGTGGCATTGAATGTCAGGCGCGTCGATTTATTAAATACCAGCCAATATCGCGCCCTCCGAAAAGAGGCATTTGCCAATAGCGGCGTTACGCCTACGGCATTGAATGCGCCCGATTTGTTTTTGTGGGATAGCACCAAAAACACCGACTGGCAAAAAGAGCTTGCCGGCCGTACCGCCCATACGCAGGATGTAAACCTGAGTATGAGTGGCGGAAGCAATGGTATCTCTTTTTTGATTTCCGGCAATTATCACCAGGAAAACACCATCTTCGTTGACAGGAGAGGTTCCAGTAAAGGTGGTGCTCACTTTTCATTAAACAATACTTCCGGTAATGGGAAATTTGGTGTGAGCCTCAGTGGTATGGTAAATTTCACCAACACTAAATTACCTACGGGCACCTTCGCCAACACTGCTTTTACCCTGCCGCCCAACTGGCAGCCATATGATACAACTGGTAATCTTAACTGGACCTGGAACAATAATAATCCCTATGCCGTTCTGCGGCAGAAATTTTCTTCCAGGAGCCTGTCGCTTACCAGCAACCTGAATATCCGCTATTCCATATTGCCGGGCCTGGATGCCAAAGTGTCCATCGGTTATACCCGTATGGATGCCGAGCAGCACCAGGTACAACCCAAGCAATCGTACAGTCCGGCGTACTGGTCTTTTATTGGCGGCTATCATTATGTAAACAGCAACCGCTATCAGTCGCTCAGCGTTGAGCCCCAGCTGCAGTTTGTGCGCAATATTTTTAAAGGAAAGCTGGATGTGCTGGCAGGCAGCACCATCATGAAAAACACGGATGAACAGCCGTTTTATGTGGGGGCTTCCAATTTCTCCTCGGATGCTTATATCAACAACTGGATGCTGGCCGGTACTTATCTTGTCAGCACAGGATATAATGCTTACCAATATGCTTCTTTCTTCGGCCGCGCCAATTATAACTGGGAGAATAAATACATTCTGAACGCCTCGTTCCGCCGGGACGGCTCTTCCCGCTTTGGCCCCAATTACCGCTTTGGGAACTTTGGCGCTATTGCCGGCGCCTGGTTGTTCAGCAAAGAAAAGTTTGCCAGCAACCTCGGGTTCTTAAGCTTTGGAAAGCTGCGGGGAAGCATTGGTTGGGTAGGATCGGATAATGTAGAGAACTACGCCTATTTTTCTAATTACACGGGTTACTCTTTTACCTATAATTCGGCTACGGGCGTTAATCCCTCCCGGTTGGACAACCCCGATTTCAGGTGGGAAAGCACCAGCAAGCTGGAGGGCGCCCTGGAGCTGGGATTCCTGAAAGACCGTATTTTATTCACGGCCGCCTGGTTCCGCAACCGTACCGGCAACCAGCTGATCAATTATCCGGTGAGCGGGCAAACCGGGTTTTCAAGCTATACGGCCAACCTTAATGGGGCAGTCGTTGAAAACAAAGGCTGGGAGCTGGAATTGAATACTATCAATATCCAACGCAAGAGTTTCCGTTGGACAACCTCCTTCAACATGACCCTGCCGAAAAACAAGCTGGTCAAATTTGACGGAATCAAGAATACCGGCTATGCAAGCTCACTAGTAGTAGGCAAACCCCTGAACTCCATCTATGCCGTACATTTTACCGGCGTGGATGCCAATGGCAAACCCCAGTATGAGGACGTAAACAAAAATGGCAACATCGAATTTTATACAGGACTGGCTAATTACGGCACGGGTGACAGGCAATATATCGGAAAGGGTATTGCCGATTACTACGGAGGCATGACAAATACCATTGTTTATAAAGGCTTCCAGCTGGACTTCACTTTGCAATACACCAAGGGGCTTCTGAAGCATAACTTCTTATACAACACCAACCGGCCAGGCGACATGTACAATTTGCCCGCTAAAGCAGTGCAATACTACCGCGACCATGGATTGACAAAATCAATGATCACTTCGTCCTATTCGACGGACTGGGTTAATTATTTTGCATACAGCGATGCGACTTACCAGGATGCGTCTTTTATTCGTCTTACCAACGCCGCCTTGTCCTATAACATCAGTGAAAAGGTTTTAAAGGCTTCGCATCTGGCGGGCGCAAAAGTATACGTACAGGCACAAAACCTTTTTGTGATTTCCAATTACGATGGCTTTGACCCCGAATCGGGTGGCGTAGCTGTGCCGCCACTATTGAGAGTGGTCGGCGGTATCCAGGTTTCATTCTAAAAATAATAATCATGCGAACAAACTATTTATATAAATCATTTTCGTTCAGTCTGCTCCTGTTGGGCCTGGTGGTGTTGAATGGTTGTAAAAAATTCCTGGAGCCGGATTATAAGACACAGGTAGCCACATCAGACGTATTTGCCAATGATGGCAATGCCGCTGCTGCCGTTACCGGCCTGTATGCCAACATGGCGGCGGCCAATACCAATTTTAACGGGCTTATCACCGAAACCACCGGTTTTTCAGCCGACGAGCTGAAGTATTATATGTCCGAGGCGACAAAAGACCAGTTTCAAAAAGATTCCGTATTGCCCATCAATTCACAGGTGCTTTCTTTCTGGAATACGGTCTATGCCAATATCTACCAATGCAATGCCATCATTGAAAACGCCACGGCTTCAACGGGTATGTCGGCCGCCTACAAAACACAAGTCATTGGGGAGGCTAAGTTTTTCAGGGCATTCGGGCATTTTTACCTGGTGAACCTGTTTGGCCCCGTGCCTTTGATTACGGCTACTTCCAAAGATATGACCGCCTATGCGGCTCGGAGCACCGTACAGGATGTGTACACACAAATCAAAGCTGATCTAACGGATGCTTACAACACCCTGCCGGCGGATTATACCATTGCAGGCGGTAAACGTATCCGTGCAAACAAATGGGCGGCGGCGGCCTTGCTGGCAAGAACGGATTTATACAGCGGCGATTATGCCAATGCAGAGTCCATGGCAAGCGCTGTGCTGGCTACCACCAGCCTGTATAGCTTGCAAAGCAATTTTGATAATGTGTTTTTGAAAAATAAAAGCGAGTCCCTCCTGGAATTTGAACGCCCCATCTCTACCAATACCTATGAAGGCAGTATGTTTATGGGTTATGTGGGTTACTATGGCTGGGGAGATCACCTCCTGTTGCCGGGGCTGGTGAATAGTTTTGAAACGGGCGATCTCAGGGCCACCAAATGGATATACACGGCCAGCAATGGTTCGGTGCCGTATAAATATAAAAACCCCGCCACTAACATTGAAAACTACCTGCTGCTGCGGGTAGCGGAACAATACCTGATTAGAGCCGAAGCCAGGGCGCAGCAGGGTAATTTCAGCGGTGCGCTGGCCGATATCAAAACCATTCGCACCAGGGCGGGCCTGACCACCGACCCTGTCATGACGGATAAGGCAACTTCCATGGTGGCGATAGAAAACGAACGCCGTCATGAGCTTTTCTGCGAATGGGGACATCGCTGGTTTGATTTGAAGCGCTGGCCCAGCCTTACCACTGCGGGAAAGACAAGGGCGGATGATATACTGGGTGTTCTGAAAACAAGTTGGAAGTCCACAGCTATTGTATATCCCATTCCGCAGGACGCTTTGAATAACAATCCCAATTTAAAGCAAAATACGGGATATTAATCCTGCATACTCCACCCCTTACCGGTGAGTGGCTCATCCCGGCCATTCACCGGTGAGGATATTCTTCACCAAAAAGCATAATCCCGGAACAGACAATGAAAAAGATCATGATGGCCGCAGCGTTGCTGTGTGCGCTGGAAAGTATTGCCCAAAAACCCGATTCGGCATCGGCTTCCGGTTCGTCCGTAAAACCGTATGATAAAGTGATTACGGCAAAAGCTGTTACCCGCAAGGGAATGTTCATCATTCACCAGCTGGACGACAGTTATTACCTGGAAATCCCGGACAGCCTGCTGGGCAGGGAAATCCTGCTGGTGAGCCGGCTGGCCAAATCGCCTGTGGATGGATTGACCGGTGGTATAAGCGTCGGCTATTATGCAGGCGATCAGATTGATGAAAGAGTCATTGTGTTTGAGAAAGCTCCTTCGCATAAGGTGTTCATGCGCGGCATTTCCTATAGCGTCCGCTCTGCCGATTCTTCCGATAACGGCATGTACCGGTCTGTACGCAATTCCAGCGTGCAGCCCATACTGGCGGCCTTCCCGGTAAAGACCTATAATGAAAAAAATCCGGCTGCCGTGATTGATATCACCGATATCATCAATAACGACAACAGCCTCTTTGCTTTGCCTATGCGGAGTAAAACACAATTCAAGGCCGGCCCGCTGCAACGCGACCGCTCGTATGTTGAATCTGTTAAACCCTTTTCGCAGAACATAGAGATTAAAACGGTCAAAACCTATGCTTCCGCTACCGATGCATCCGGCAGCGCGCTCACTTTTGAGTTAAATAATTCGCTGGTGCTATTGCCGAAAGTACCCATGAAGCCGAGATACAGCGATCAGAGAGTGGGATATTTTGCTACCGGCTATACGGATTTCGACGCCAAACCGCAAGGCGTGGACAATACTTACATGATTACCCGCTGGCGCCTGGAGCCAAGGCCCGAAGACATGGAGAAATATAAGCGGGGCGAACTGGTAGAGCCGCAAAAACCCATCGTGATTTACATTGACCCGGCTACTCCTAAAAAATGGGTTCCCTACTTAATACAAGGGGTAAATGACTGGCAGGCGGCCTTTGAAAAAGCCGGCTTCAAAAATGCCATCATGGCAAAGGAAGCGCCCGCTAATGATAGCACCTGGAGCCTGGAAGACGCCACGCACTCCGCCATTGTGTACAAACCTTCAGATGTGCCGAATGCCTCCGGCCCGCATGTGCATGATCCGAGAAGCGGCGAAATACTGGAAACACATATCAACTGGTACCACAACGTGATGAGCCTGGTGCACGACTGGTATATGGTACAGGCCGGCGCCATTGACCCCCGGGCGCGGAAAATGGAATTTGACGACGAGCTCATGGGCCAGCTGATACGCTTTGTATCCTCGCACGAAGTAGGCCATACCCTGGGCCTGATGCACAATTTTGGTTCTTCCTCTACCGTGCCGGTGGATAGCCTGCGCAATAAGAAATGGGTAGAGGCGCATGGCCATACGCCCTCCATCATGGACTATGCCCGGTTCAATTATGTAGCTCAGCCGGAAGACAATATCAGTGAAAAAGGGATTTTTCCCCGCATCGGCGATTACGATAAATGGGCCATCGAGTGGGGGTATAAGCTATTCCCCGATATAAAAGATAAGAAAGAAGAAGGGACGTTTTTGAACAAGTGGGTAATGGACAGGCTTTCAAAAAACCACCGTCTCTGGTATGGTCCCCAGATGTTCTTCGGCGCGTTCGACCCGAGAAGCCAGAACGAAGACCTGGGTGATGACGCAGTAAAGGCAGGAGCGTACGGGATTAAAAACCTTCAACGCATCCTGGTGCAATTGCCAGCCTGGACCCGTACGCCCAATGAGGGGTATGGTAACCTGGCTACGATGTATAAGGCTTTACTCGGACAATTTGCGCAGTACACAAAGCATGTAACGAACATCATAGGCGGCGTATATGTGACCTCCGTGACGGTAGAAGAAAAAACAGCGCCCTACGTGCCAGTATCCAAAGCCCGCCAGAAAGCGGCGGTGGCTTTCCTGAACGAGCAGGTATTTCAAACACCTCAATGGCTATTCAACAAAGAGATTTCGGCTAAGCTTGGCACTGTTTCCAATGAAGTCAACCGTTTGGGCGTTGCCGTTCTGGGTGGGCTTCTTTTGAGGGCAAACGGGGTGCAGAGCAACAGCCGGATGTTTGAACCGGAAAACACCTATTACGTCCCGGAGTTTTTGAATGATGTGAAGAAAGGCGTATGGGGAGAGCTGCTTACGGGCGCGACGATAAACACTTACCGCCGCGATTTGCAAACCGCTTATATCGGAAACTTGCTTGAATTGATTAAAGTGCTTGCTGATAAACCGGTAAGTAGCGGACAGGCGGAGATGGTAGTGCTGGGAAAGATTCATTTAATAGCGCTTCAAAAAGAGATTAAAATGGGCATCCAGCTTGAAAAGGATGTACTGAGCAAAGCACATTTGCAGTATTGCAGCGAAAGGATAGAAGATGCGTTACATCCCAAAAAATAAGAAATAATGAAACCTGTTATTTTCAAAAAAACTATATCAACGCTGGCATTATTCGCCATTGGGTACGCAGGCCTGCATGCGCAGGACAACAAGAAGAATACACCCGCAGGTGATTCATTAAAGGTGGGCGATCCCGCACCCCCCATTGCCGCGCGTAAATGGATCAAGGGCAACCCTGTAACGGCGTTTAAACCGGGAATGGTGTACGTGGTAGAGTTCTGGGCCACCTGGTGCGGGCCATGCCAGTCGGCCATGCCTCATTTGTCGGAACTGGCGCGGAAATACAGGGGCAAGGCCGAGGTGCTGAGCTTTGACGTGCGGGAAGATAAGAAGACCGATTTCCTTCCCAAAGTGGAGCAGTTTGTAAAATGGTCAGGCACCCGTATGGATTATACCGTTGCCGTGGATGCAGAAAGCAATGTGATGGTAAAGACATGGCTCGATGCTTCCGGCAGCGCAGGAATCCCCGCACTTTTTATCGTGGACCGGCAGGGCAAAATTGTCTGGTATGGCCACCCGAATCATGTAGACGATGTGCTGGAGGCAGTGGTGAACGGCCAATACGACGAAGCGGCTAAACAACGTATCGAAGCAGGGTTAAAGATGAAAGAGGCGCGTTATGACACGCTCAGTAAGGCCATGATGGCCGCAAAGGGGAGATGGGATTATCAAAAGGCATTGGCGATTGTTGAAGATATATTCCCCCTTTTCCCCGGCATGCGGGATTATTTTTCAGGTTTGAAATACCAGTTTCTTAATAAGATGGACCCTGTCGCCGGAAGAAAGTTTGGCGACGAGCTGATGGCGCAGTACAGCCCGCGCGACCAAATCAACCTTGCCAATTTAGCATTGCTTACAGCGCCGGATAGTTCCCGTCATCCAGACTATAGTTTTGCGCTCAAGTGGGCAAAGCTGGCAGCGGCGAAGTCGGACCCCGACGATAAGAGCCCTGTGCAATTGCTGGCGCAGGTTTATTACTATGCAGGCGATAAAAAGAAGGCCGTAGAATACCAGGAAAAGCTCATTCAAATGATAAAGAACGATCCCACGCACACGCTGCAGGGACTGCAATGGGCAGAGAAAGCCCTGGAGAAATTTAAAGGAGCAAAAGGCTAAGATAGCCCGGTATAAATTTTTCTCATGTTGATTAATGTTTAGTTAACAGGGGTTTGTGTCCACTCATCCCTGGTTTTTTAAAAGAATACTATGACCCTTTACGGAAAAGAACGATTGAGCGATTACATGCAGCAGGTGGCCGACCGTGCCCGCTATTTCATTGGCTATCCCATTGCCACCGACTTCGATTACAGCGATCTGTATCCTTTATTGCAATACCCACTCAACAATGTGGGTGATCCGCAAATAGAATCCAGCTACGATCTTAATTCCCGCAGCATCGAAAGGGAAGTAGTGGCATTCTTTGCCGAATTATTCCGCGCACCCAAAGATAACCACTGGGGCTATGTTACCAATGGCGGCAGCGAAGGCAACCTCTACGGTCTCTATGTGGCCCGCGAGCTCTACCCCAATGCCATGGTGTATTATTCCGAAGCTACCCACTACAGCGTGCAGAAAAACATTCACCTGCTTAACATGCCAGGTATTGTTATCCGCAGTCAGCAAGGGGGTGAAATGGATTACGACGATTTAAAGGCAGCCATCCAGTTGCACCGGTACCGCCCAGCCATTATACTGGCCAACATTGGCACCACTATGACAGAGGCCAAAGACAATGTGCCCTATATCCGTGAGGTGCTTCGGCAATGCGCCATCAAATCACACTATATCCATTGCGATGCCGCGCTGGCAGGGATCTACCTGTCACTGCTTGAAAAAGATCCTTCATTCGACTTCAAAGGAGGAGCCGACAGTATTGCCATCAGCGGCCACAAATTCATTGGTTCCCCCATACCCTGTGGCGTGGTGCTGGTCAAAAAGAACTATAAAGAACGCATAGGTAGATCCGTTCCCTATATCGGTACGCTTGACACAACGATTACCGGATCGCGTAACGGCCACAGCCCCGTATTCCTTTGGTATGCCATAAAAAAACTTGGCCGTGAAGGTTTGCTAAGTCGTGCTGTTGAAAGCCTAAATCTGGCACAATACCTCGTAGAAAAGTTTCATGAAATAGGTATCCATGCCTTTAGGAACCAAAATGCTATTACAGTGGTTTTCCCCCAACCCGCTTCTTCAGTATGCCAAAAATGGCAGATCGCAAGCGAAGGCGGCTATTCACATATCATCTGTATGCCCGGTATTACAAAAGACAAGATCGATGCATTTATTATCGATCTCCTGAAACAGATAGAGGCGCAGACAATTCATTCAAATTGATATATGCTAGCTTCGTCACTTCACATTTCAGCAAACTATCAAAGCCATTATTGCACGCTACAAGTGGTTGTCTATTTTCGACCATAGCGCCGGAAAGCCTGTATAGTTTGATAAAACCCATAAGCAACAAATATGCGTCCTAAAAAATCCCATAGAACAAGAACGGCTTGAACTACACCGATAACGAAATTATCCAGATACGCGATTTTTTGTACCTGATGGCCGAAATATCCACCCGTCATTTTCACCGGACAGTGACGCAGGAAACAAAAATTATTTCCCTAACCGATAATGAAAACAATGTTAAACCAAAGAGCCTACCTCTATATCAGGGTAAGTACCGGCCAGCAATCATCTTTTACGTTCCACTGCGCTGACTTTATTGGATGCTTTTTAGGCATTGTTGGTTCATGGCTTTTGCAGCCCGCTGCGGGCTACTCTTTTTTATTTTTTTGTATTTCACCAGGCCAGAAGCCGTACTGCTTTTTAAAAGCCACGGAGAAGTTGGAAGGATCAGGATAGCCCACCATTTCACAGACCACCCTGAGCGGATAGGTGGTCTGTATTAAAAACTGGTGCCCCTTTTCCAGTCTTGCTTCCCGTGAGAACTCCGCCACTGTCTGGCTGTACAGGTACTTGAATGCCTTTTGCAGTTTGTGTTTGGTCGTACCAACCTTTGCAGCCAGTTCCTCCACCGTATGAAATGCTTCAAAATCCCCGGTGATAATTTTCCTGGCTTTTTCTGCCTGTGCCAAATCAATGGCCGGAACCGTCGGTTGATCAGAAAGCAGGTTAACCCGGATACAAACCAGTAACAGCAATTCCTGCACAAGCCCGGAAAAATAGAGGGAGGCCAAGGCTTCTTTCCCTTTAAAATTTATCATTTTGTAAATAACATGAATCATGTCAGGAGAAAGAAACTGTCTGGTATCCAGCATTTGTGTCGTACTGCCTGCATCCGCTTTATCCAATACAGCCTGTAGTTTATCACAATGCTTTGCAAACTCCTTTAAAAAATCGGGCGAAAAAACGATAGCAAAAACCTGGTAATCCGTTGCACCCGGAAAAGTAAGAACTGCATTGCCTCCGGGTGAACAGTAGATATCAAATTGTTGTTCTCCGGGATTTGATTCACCGGCTTCCCCATAAATGATTCCTGATTCATTGACCCATGGAATATGCAATAAAAATAAAGGAGGAGGATAATTCAAAATAAAACCGGTGGGTTGAGCAAGGTGATAATTACTGAACCAGATATCGAAACCCGCGCCTTTAAAATGACTGCTGAAGACCCGGCCAAATAGTCCCTTGGCCATCGTGGTCACCCCGCCCATTAAATGATATTTATTGCTGTCAGGATATGATTTGTCAGGCAATACCATTTGATCCGGCAGTGGGATCATTGCACGCAGTTCACTCATCACCCATCATTTTAGAATGCTATACCAGCAGCAATACAAATTTGTATCAGGGAGGAAAGTAAAAGAATGCTATGGCGGGCCAGCCCGCCATAGCCTGATGGTGTCCCTTTCCCACTTTTCACTTCCACTAACACCCATGCACAGCTGCATTTACTCAGCACAAACATACAGCAGGAAATCGCTGTTGTAAATGGTAAAAAGATAAGAAATACAACTGCCGGCGGAATAAGGGGCGGTGCGCAATACATTCACCGGGATGAAGATTAAATACGCGCAGGCAACGCCTGCATGCAGGCATAGGGGAATTGACTGACGGTTATTCAGCTGCTGACAAAATCGTTCAAAATTAAATGCCGGGCTACCGGGGTAAAGAAAAGAAGTGATAATATGCCCCCGGATCTCCGGGCAATACTGCCCATATCGCCTTCCGGTAATATCAAAGGGCTGCCTTTGCCGTATTCCTCATAATAAATTGTAGGATTAAAAGTTGACAGGTATTTCCCATTAGCAGACCGGTATTTCACTTTTTGTTGTCCATGAACAAGTCCATTAAGAATGAAAGAAAGAATAAGTATAACGCTTAATTTTTCATGCCGGGAATTAAATAGTCAATTGTAATTTGTCGTAATAGCGTTCTGTCGAAAGCTTGCACACGGACAGCGCTTTCAGCTGTGCAGACATTATGTGATTCTTCAGCCCGAACCGCTGCTGGGTAAAGTTGATACAGTTTATATTCTTCGGCCAGCATAGCAGAAAACCACCTGTTAGCGGCTGGGCTATTCTTGCTGACATTAGCCTTTCGTTATAATGATGTGCGTTGCTTGTTCCCCTTCTATTCTTTGTATTTTGTTGAACCCCAGCCTGAGCATATCAATGTCTGAGAATAAATGTTCTCCTGAGCCGAGGAAAAGAGGTGATATGGCAAGATGTATTTCATCAACATGACCCGCCTGCAGGAATTGCCGGATAGTAGAAACCCCTCCTCCGATTCGTATATCTTTTCCATTTGCTGCTTTTATTGCTTCTTCCAATGCCGGTTTTACTCCTGTGGTCACAAAATGAAATGTCGTTCCTCCTTTCATCTTCACCGGTTTTCTTTCATAGTGAGTTAAAACGAAAACAGGAACATGGTAGGGTGGATTTTCGCCCCACCAGCCCTTCCACTCATCATCTGTCCAATTCCCGCGAATTGGTCCAAACATATTCCTTCCCATAATCCATGCACCTACATTTTCAAATGCTTTTTCCACAAAATCATTGTCAATTCCTTCAGTCCCGTCATTCTTGCCGCCCATTGCACGAAACCTTTTTGTTGGGAACATCCATGTGTGAAGTTCTTCACCTCCTGCGCCTAACGGTTCTTTCATGCTTTGATTAGCTCCTGCTCCGAACCCATCCAGAGAGATTGAGAAATTTGTTACTTTAATCTTGCTCATAAGAATTTTTATTTTGTTTTAATTTGAAAGTTTGCGGCGTCGCCCAAGCCTTGCCGCTGACGTATGTATTGTCGTATAAACGAATATAATCGCTTTTTCCCTTAAAAAATAGCTGCTTTGATTTTCAATCAGAGGTGACTGATATACAGGAATTATACTGTTAGAAAATTATAAAAGTGACTGAGTAAGTATCGAATGCTGTAAGCGGACCTGAAATTCAGTAGCAATGAATCAGCATAAATCTTTAATGCTTAATGAATGATGGAAAAATTCAATGCTCCTTTACCAGATTTGATGCTTTTTGGGTTATACTCTTCCTGATACGGAAGATGGGGAATAATTATTTTACACGAAAAGATGGATACGAAGTTTACTGCAATAATATCCGGAAGATGTTTTTTATCAAATGTTTTTTCTAAATAATCATTGGCGCCCGCGTCCTTTACCAGCTTTCCATTACCCACAGAGGCTGAAACAATAATTGCAGGAATTTCCTGCGTTGAAGGGTGATCCTGCCACTTCAGCCAATTGCAATTGCCAGCAGCAGTTTGCCAGTTATTGCTTCTCCCATACTCACTTAGGTTACTTCACTGTTCAGTAATCTTTCAGTATCCTGCTACCGGTAGCAATAAATTCCGCCCACCTTTCCCTAACGAAATTTTCCGGGGATCCTGAGCCTTTGAATGGTACCGGAGGAGATATTCAATAGTTTCCTAACCACTGAATTTTTAAGCTATCGCTAAAACATTATTCTTCGCTAATCCCGGTCATTTTATTAACTTACTCCTGAATTAACTGGTGTAAAGATGAATTTTTTACGTTGCGGACGCAATGCGGTCAACTCAAACCTGATGTGATGCGTTTTATTGTTTGTTTGGACTGCTATGCCAAACGACTTTTGTTTTACCAGGTATGCAATCTTAGGGTTTGCCTGCCGTTGCGGTTACCAATATCATAAAAGGAAACAACGGGAAGTGGGTTAAGTCCGGGGGAAAAAGATGATTATGAGAAAAGAAATCCAAAAGCAGGTTCATTCAGGCAAAAATACTGTTAAGCGCAAATGATAGGTTTGAAGAAACGACGCAGGAAACGACGTATGCCTGGTGATGCCCGTTTTCTGGTTAGAAGGAAAGTTGGTTGAATTGGAAATAATTGTATTATTGAGTAAAAAATGATTGCAAGGTATTGCTAACTGATTTATATGAGAAGCGCTGTTCAAAAACATATTTGGTTTGCCGTGCTCTTTCAGTTTTTTACCTGGTACCCCTCGTTTGCATCAGCCTATCAGGTGAATGTTTATCTGGGGATTAATCAGGGTCTGTCGAATAATTTTGTAAGATGTGTTTACCAGGATAAAACTGGATTTATGTGGTTTGGCACCTATGATGGACTAAACCGCTATGACGGATATGAATTCAGGATCTTCAGGAACAATTTCAAAAATAATCGCTCTCTCATTAATAACTGGATCAATGCCATCAGTGAAGATGCAAAAGGAAATTTGTGGATAGGCACAAGACAGGGCGCCTGTGTTTACCAGGGCTTGTCCCATAATTTCTCTGCTCTTTATTACAATACTGCGGCTGAAAAAAAATCCCGGCTTAATTCAGTCATTAACGATATTGAAGCTGACCAGCAGGGCAATATGTTTGTTGCTGCGGCAGGCAACGGCTTACTTTTTTTTCCAAATGGTGAAAGCATTGGTAACAAAATACCACTGGACGGCAATGCTGAGACTCCTTATGATGTTCGTTCCATTAAAACGTTAAATGATAAAAATGCCTGGTTCTTTGTCGCTGATAAAGGCCTGTATCTTTACGAGTATAAAACGAATAAAACAAGGCTGGTAAATGCTGCTATCAAATCAGCCAATTGTATGGAAACGGCAAATGGCTTTTTGTGGATAGGAACGAATGATGGGTTGTTCCGGTACAATGTATCTTCCAATTCCTTCGATAAAATGTATAATGTAGCAAATGAAAAGCTAAGCTACAATACAGTTGTAGGTATCACTCCCGGTAAAAGCAATGAACTGTGGATTGCAACAAATGGTGGTGGTGTTGTTATCTTAAATACGGCGACCGATAATGCACAGGTTTTATCGAATTCAAAAGAGCCCAATTCTTTATCCAGCAATGCAGCGTATTCTGTTTGGATTGACAGGCAATCAAGAAAATGGATTGGTACTTTAAGAGGCGGCATCAATGTTATTGATCCCAATAAACAGCGTTTTCAGAATGTCGTTTCCGGTTCTGCTACCACCAACACGCTTATCAGCAATTATATTTTATCATTTTACGAAGCCTTCAACAATGATTTATGGATTGGCACGGATGGCAGCGGTTTGAGTATTTGGAACAGAAGACTAAACTCGTTTACCAACTACCGCCACGATCCAAAGAATCCGTATTCATTAAGCGATGATTTTGTTACCGATATCCAGACAGATTTTCAAAAAAACATCTGGATTTCCACTTACCGGGGAGGAATAAATAGGTTTAACAACGGCAGGTTTGAGCATTACAAATGCATTGACCCTGGTAATGGCTCAGTCACTTTGCGTCCTATAGGCCCGAATATGCTTGAAGATGCTGAGAGAAATTTCTGGCTAACCACTCAGCAACACGGCCTGTTCAAATTGAACAGGCAGAAAAAGCTTTTTGAATTGTTTGATGACAGGCTTAAGGATTTGTATGTATTGAAGGAAGACAAGAATAATGTTTTTTGGGGAGGCGGCATAAATCAGCTGGTTCAAATTGATAAAATCAGCAAAAAACATGTTTTTTATACAATTGGTAAGCCGGTTAGTGTAATAATGGAAGACAGCCAGGGTAATTTCTGGATTGGTACCGAGGGAGGAGGATTGATTCTGTTTGACAGAAAGCAGGGCAGGATCATTGCCCGGTTTACTACAGATGAGGGTCTTTGCAGCAATTCCATATTAACCATCCTTGAAGATGCAGAAGGTAATTTGTGGATGAGCACTTTTAATGGCATTGCCAAATTCAATCCTAAAAACAAAATTTTCAAGAACTATTATCAGAGCGATGGATTGCAAAGCAACCAGTTTAATTATCATGCTGCAGTGAAATTACGATCCGGTGAATTTGCTTTTGGTGGCATCGGGGGCTTTTCCCTGTTCCGTCCGGAAAGTATCACTGCGGACACCAGCCATCCAAAGATTTTTGTGACAGGTGTGAAAGTTGGCAACATCCCCCTTGAGGAGGACTCTTCGCTTGAAGTCAAAACGAATCCCAAACGTATTGAGCGCATTAAGCTCCCTTACAATAAAGCCGTTCTTTCATTTGAGTTTGCCGCATTGGAATATTCCGCATCTGATAAAATTCAATATGCTTACTACATGCAGGATTCGGATAAAGATTGGAACTATTGCGGCAATACCAGAAAAGCAGTTTATAGCTATCTTTCAGAAGGCGCGTACATTTTCAGGGTAAAAAACACCAATGCCGAAGGTCAATGGAATAAGGAAGAGGTGCAGATCGAAATTATCGTGCTGCCTCCCTGGTACAGAGCCTGGTGGGCATATTTGGTTTATGCATTGATGATTGGAGCAGGCGTTTATTTTTATTTGCAATACCGTGCAAAACAAACCAGGTTGCAATATGAAGTAAAGATTGCAAAGCTCAATGCAGAAAATGAACGTTCAGAAAAAGAAAGAGGCCTTGCCGAATTAGCCGCAGAGAAAGCGGAACTGGAAAAGGAGCGGGCGGAAAGGGAAAAAGAACATGCCGAACGCGAAAAAGAAAGGATTCTGAATGAAAAGGAAAGAGAGATCAATGAAAAGAAAATTTCCTTCTTCACCAATATCTCCCATGAATTCAGAACACCATTGACATTGATAATTAACCCGGTTAAAGAGCTGCTGGAGAAAAATTCCAATGAGCAAAAAGATAAGGGCGGATTGAACATTATTTACCGTAATGCAAGAAGAATGCTTAGTCTTGTTGACCAGTTGCTTTTGTTTAGAAAGGCGGAGAGTGGTTTGGACAAAATAAAACCCTCTAAACTCAATCTTCACGACCTGGCCTGCGAAGTATATTTGTGTTTTATTCAACAGGCAAAAACACAGCGCATCAATTATGTTTTTGATTGCGCGAACAGGGACCTGGAAATCTATGCAGACCGGGAAAAGCTGGAAATCATATTATACAATCTTCTTTCCAATGCATTAAAATATACACCTGCTGAAGGCCGCATCAGGTTTTTAATTGAAGAAGCAGCGGAGCATGTGGAAATTAAAGTTGAGGATAATGGTGCAGGCATTCCATCTGAAATTGGAGAAAAACTATTTGATAAATTTTATAAAGCTGAAAGAACAAAAACAAGTTCCAAGGCGGGTTTTGGCATCGGGCTGTTTCTCGTAAAACATTTTACCGAACAGCACGGAGGCGCAATTTCTTACCATAGCGGGGAAGGGCAGGGGACCATCTTTACATTAAATCTTCTAAAAGGCAAAGCGCATTTCCCTGCCGGTGTTATTATTTCAGAAACGGAAGCTCCACCCCAATTGCTGGAAGCGCTGAGGGAGGAAGCCCCGCTACAGGAAACCAGCGAAGAAAAAGAACCCATACCCGAACTGATTTCCGAAAAGCAATCCATTTTAATTGTGGACGATGATGAATCCATCAGGCAATATCTTACTCGTCTGTTTAAGGAGACCTATATAATATATCAGGCCGAAAATGGCGAAGCCGGCCTGGCAATGGCTCACAAGTATTTGCCCGATTTAATCATTTCCGACATTCACATGAAGGAAATGAATGGGATTGAGCTTTGCAGGGCTGTTAAAGAAAACGGGCAGTTAAGCCATGTTCCGGTAATCTTACTTACCGGTGCTACGTCCGATGAACTGAAGCTGCAGGGAGCGGAACGCGGCGCCGACGATTATATTGTAAAACCATTTGACAGCAAACTACTTGCCGCAAGGGTCAGCAGCCTTTTAAAGAATCGTAATACGCTTCAAAAATATTTTTACAATGAAATAACCCTGAACAAAAACGATTTCAAGATTTCTCCTGAATACAAGCAGTTTTTGGACAAATGCATGTCCATTGTTGAAAGCCATTTAAAGGATAAGCACTTTAGCGTTCAAACATTATTGAATGAGATGGGCATGAGCCATTCCAATCTTTTACGCAAAGTAAAGTCAGTGTCCGGACAGCCGGTAAATGTTTTTATCCGGTCCATCCGCCTTCGCAAAGCTGCGGAGCTATTTATTAATACTGACTACAGCGTCAAGGAAACAGCATATTCCGTTGGCATTGGTGATATTAAATATTTCCGTGAACAATTCAATAAGCTTTTCGGGATGAATCCGTCCGATTATGTGAAGAAATACCGCAAGGTTCATGGAAAGCAGTACACAATTGATAGGGAATCACTCAATCCCGGCAACTAAATGGCTCCGGTTAATGGTGGAGCTCAAACGGCGAATTGGGAAGCGCCATTTGAGCGTCCAGTTCAATCCGGGAAGGCCATATTGGTTTTTAATTCTTTAACCATCTCTATTTGGCGTCTCCACCCCCCTTTTTGGGAGTTTACCCCCCTCCTGATTTTCCAAAAAAAAATATTTTAGGCTATTAGCTTTACATCATCGGATTCGAAACCAGTTTTTCTGTCCGATTTGACACGATTGGAAAGGATATGTGCCCCGGCAAAGTGCTTAATGCCAGGCGCCTGTTTTTTATCCGGGTTCGCTAAATCGATTTTATAGAAAACTGCTGCGAAAGCCATCTGAACTTGCTAAATGAAAAAAAGAACTTCCATACACGATATAGCGAAAAAGCTGAACGTTTCAGCTACTACAATTTCATTTGTGTTAAATGGCAAGGCAGAAGAGAAAAGGATCAGCGGGGACGTAAAGAAAAAGGTTTTGGATTATGTGAATCAGGTAGGTTATCGTCTCAACCCGATAGCCAAAAGTTTAAGAACGGGAAAAACCTACATTATAGGCATGCTGGTAGAAGATATAGCTGATCCATTTTTTTCCAGCATAGGTAGAATTATAGAAGATAATCTTTACAAACTCGGGTACAAAATATTTCATTCCAGTACCGATAATGATACGGTAAGAGCAAAGGACCTGCTTCGTATGTTCAGGGATCGGCGTGTGGACGGCTATATTATTGCTCCTTCACCCGGAATTGAAGGCGATATCCGCTACCTGTTGAACAATGAAAGAAGGCCGGTGGTGCTTTTTGATCGTTTTTTTCCTGACCTGGAAACGATCAACGTAGTAATAGATAATGAAGGAGGAACCTACCAGGCAGCCAAACATCTGGTAGAAAATGGATTTTCCAACATAGCCTTTGTTACGCTTCATTCGGAGCAAAATCAAATGTCGGCCCGGCTGCAAGGCTATATAAAAGCTATAAATGAGAACAACCTGCAAACCTGCATTTTGAAAGTGCCTTACAACACCGGTTCGAAAGGCCTGACTAAATTGATCCGTTCGTTCATCGAAAACAACCGGGAAATCAATGCTGTTTTATTTGCTACCAACTACCTGACTGTAAGCGGACTAAAAGCGATCAGTGAATTGAACCTGAAAATACCGGAAGATATTGGCGTGGCAGGCTTTGATGATAATATACACTTCTCACTTTTTTCTCCATCAATAACTGCAATAGTGCAACCTATTCAGGAAATTTCGGAAGAAGTGGTGAAGCAACTGATAGCCACTACTAACAATGCAGAAGAAAGCAATAAAAGCAGAACCGTGGTTTTGCCTGTAAAACTGGTCGTGCGGGACTCTTCTGTTGCAATCGTTAAAAAGAAAATTATTCACAACAATCATATCCTGTGAGAACAGCCAGTAAGCATTAAATAATCATAAGAATATTATTGTTAAAACTGACCGGTAAAAACATGCTTTTTACCCGGCCCGGAAATCTTTTGTCTAAAAATTGCCATTATGAAAAAAAAGCTAACTGCAGGAATCTCAGCTTCGGGTTTTTTGGCCAACCTGGTTGCCGTAACAGCTATGCTGCTTGTATTTTCTTCCGCCAGGGCACAGGTTGTTGATACCACAAAAGCTGACCAAAATTTGGCTGCTGTTATTGAAATGTCGAAAGCCACTACCACCGCTCCGGTTCTTTATGGAGAACAATCAAAAAGCAGGTTACTGCAGGCGGTTGCCACAGTTTATTCGAATCAGTTAACAACTACGCCAAGTCCCCAGTTTTTGCAGGCGTTACCAGGCCGCCTACCTGGTTTGAATATTACTTTCAGCAGCGGCGGACCCGGCCTTGATGGCAACGGAATGAGCTTCAATATCCGCGGTGCCAGGGCACAGGTTATTCTGATTGATGGTGTAGAGAGGGGGTATCAGTCAATTGACCCCGAACAGATAGAATCCATCACTGTATTGAAGGACGCGCTTTCAACTGTAATGTTTGGTCAGCGCTCTTCCTATGGAATCATTTCCGTCAGGACCAAAAAAGGAGACATTGGGAAACCACAGATTTCATTCACCGCCCAAACAGGTTTTGAGACACCGACAGCCCTTCCCAAACCGCTGGCTGCCTGGCAGTATGCAACACTTTATAATGAAGCCAGGCAAAATGATGCAGGAACTGTTACGGTTTCGCCGCAATACTCACAGTTGCAGATCGATGCCTACCGGAACCACACGGATACCTATGCTTATCCGGATGTGGATTGGTACAACACGGTTCTTAAAAAAAGGGCGGGTGTAAGCCGTTATAATTTAAACATACAAGGCCGGGCGAAAGCTTTCCGGTATTTTGTAGACCTGGATAACATGAAAGAGAAGGGGATACTCAACACCAGCGCTGTTAACAAATACAATACAAATACCCAGTTGGACAGGTATGCCCTGCGTTCAAATGTGGGCGTAGATGTGACGCCTGTTACATTTATGCAGTTGAATCTCTTCGGTCGCTTTCAACGTTATAACCAGCCCGGCGGAGGTGTTTCAGGCATTTTTTCATCATTATTGAACACACCGCAACTGGCCTATCCTGTGTTCAATCCCGACGGCAGCCTGGGCGGCAACAGCATATACCAGGGCAACGCCAATATCTGGGGACAGGCGGTGACACGGGGGTACCAGTTCCAGGATGTGAGGGATATTGCCGTTGACCTTGAAGTAACCCAGAAACTGGATGTGCTTACCAGGGGCCTTTTCCTGAAAGTCAAGGCATCCAACAATAATACAGCCTATTATACAACCACACGTTCCAAGAACTTTGCGGTATACCAATACCAGAACAATGCTTACACCAAGTATGGGTCTACTACCGAGCAAACGACTGCAGGAGGCGCCAATGACAGGTACCGGGTGGTTTACCTGGAAGGTACCCTCGGCTATGAGAGGGCATTTGGGAAACACGCCGTATCTGCCCTGGCTATTGCTAACCAGCAGAACAGGCTGCTGTTCAGTTCTACTAATCTTCCTGAAATATATACCGCCTATTCTGGTAAATTGAATTATTCCTTTAATGAGAAATACATAGCTGAAGGGGCTGTTAGCTATGGCGGATATAACTGGCTTGAACCAACTAAACGTTGGGCGACTTACTGGGCAGCAGGTGTTGGCTGGAACTTGCATAACGAAAGATTCATCAGCCGCAGCCTTCCTTTTATTAGTAATTTGAAGTTACGGGCAAACTATGGATTGACCGGACAGGCCAATGCAGGGTACTTTTCGTATATACAAACTTATTTTAGTGGCAATGGGTATTGGTTTGGGGCCGGCTCCGGACTTGAAAGGGCTTCAGGGGAAAATGCCATCGCTACTACTGGCCTTGGTGCCGAAAAAGCAAAAAAACTGGATGCCGGGATTGACCTTGGCCTTTGGCACAATAAGCTGACGATCACTGCTGACTACTTCTACAATCAGTTCTATGATCTTGTTGCTGCTCCTACTTTAACCACTGCCATATTTGGTGTAGGTTACCCAACTCAAAACTATCAGCGATTCAACTATTGGGGTACAGATATTTCTGTATCCTGGAGACAAAGCATAAAGGCATTTAACTACTTTGTTACTGCTAATTTCTCTATAGTGCAATCAAAGGTGGTGTATAATGCGGAACTGCCTAAAAATTACGATTACCAGATTACTACAGGAAGACCTGTGGGACTTCAATATGGTTACACTGCAATCGGACTGTTCAAGTCATATGACGAAATCAATGATCCTGCCACTGCAGTAATGCCTTCTGCCCCCAGGTCATCCCTTAGGCCAGGCGACATACGCTACCTTGACCGGAATGGGGACGGCCAGATTACGATTGATGACCAGGGCCCTATTGGCAGTACAAAACCTACCCTGTATTATGGCCTTAATACTGGTTTTAGTTTCAAAGGTTTCGACTTTTCCGTTCTTGTTCAGGGAACCTTGAACCGGCAAGGTTATTATAGCGGTGATTTCATGAACGGCTTTGGTAACAATGGGCAAAATAATGCCTATGAATACAACCTGGGGCGGTTTACAGCTGCAACTGCTGTAACGGCAACGCAGCCAAGGCTGTGGCTGGGTAATAATACAAACAATACCCAGACATCTTCCTTTTGGCTGAGAAACAATGACTTTGTCCGGCTAAAAAACCTGGAACTGGGCTATACGATACCGGAAAAGTTATCCCGCAAAATCGGCATTCCTTCCGTACGCCTGTTCGCTAATGGCTTAAACCTGGTTACCTGGTCAGAAATTTTTGACATGAGAAAAGATCTGGATCCGGAGGCCTGGGGTGCCGCTTATCCCATCATGAAGATTTTCAATTTCGGTATCAACATTAAATTTTAATCGATAATGCATTGTTGTATGAAAAAGAACAGCACATGGCTTTATTTTCTCTTACCTGTATTCTTTTTTACAGTGACATCCTGTAAAAAGGCTTTTGAAGACAAGCCGCTTCAATTTTTAACCTTAGACTACATATTTGATAAGAATGATCCTACAGGAGACCAGGCAAATATTTGGGTAGGAAATTTGTACCAGAAAATCCCGACCGGGTATAACCGGATGCTGGGCGGCTCAAGCTGGGGTCTCAGTAGTTCGCAAAGAACAAATGTTGGGTTGGTACCATTGGAATGTTTTTCAGACGATGCTGTGCCGAGTGCGGCAGGAAGTGATGGGTGGAATATCATTCGCGGCGGGTATAGCCCCATTTCAACATTTGATGATAACTGGGGCAATTGCTATAGTGTTATAAGGGCAGCAAATATTTTTTTAAACAATTACCTGCAGGTTCCCTGGGCAGACTCATCCCGCAAAGTATGGCTTCCCAATGAGGCCCGTGCACTGAGGGCCTATTTTTATTACGAATTGATCAGGCGATATGGCGGTGTTCCGTTGGTCGGTGATAGGGTTTTCGATGCAGATGACCCTGCCTTATTAAGTTTAAAGCGTAACAGCTTTGAAGAATGTGTGAATTACATCGTCTCGGAATTGGATAAAGCTAAGGACAGCCTCCGTCCGGATGCTTCCCTTGCCGGCAGAACAACCGATGCCAATTTCGGAAGGATGCGCAAAAGTATTGTGTTGGCCATTAAAGCTAAAGTGCTACTGCTGGCGGCAAGCCCTTTGTTCAATCCTTCATCAACACCTGGTAAGTTATACACAGGCTACCCATCCTACAGTGCAGAAAGATGGAAAGCGGCTGCCGATGCTGCCAAAGAAGTGATGGATCTGGGCATTTATGATCTGGAGCCTAACCGGTATACCCTTGTATTGCAGAGGGCAAATAAGGAACACATTTTTTTCAGGATGAGTGACCCCCGTAATGACAATATATACGGTTATTACATGTCGCCCCCGGGATACAAACCTGCGAACCGCAATAGTGACGGACGTGTTAGTCCCACCCAGGAATTTGTAGATGCCTTCCCCATGAAAAACGGAAAGCCCATAACAGATCCAACTTCTGGTTACGATCCCTCCAATCCATATGCCGGCCGGGATCCCCGGTTGGAACAAACCGTCTTTTATAACGGTGCCAAATGGCTGCAAAGACCCATAGAAATTTTTGAAGGTGGCAAAGACAAGCCGAACGATGCTACCATAGCTCCTGTACAAACGCAAACAGGCTACTATGCCAAGAAGTTTTGCGGAAACGATAGCAGCAACGCCAATTATTCCACCACTTTTATCCGGGATGGTGGTTTTATCCCACCATGGTGCATTATCCGGTACGCAGACATACTGTTAATGTATGCCGAGGCAAAGAATGAATTTTCCGGGCCTGATGCATCGGTATACGCGGCCATTGAGAAAATACGTCAACGGGGCGGCCTCACGCCCTACACGCTGCCTTCCGGGTTGTCCCAGTCACAAATGCGTGACCTTGTCCGTAATGAGCGTCGTATTGAACTGGCATTTGAAGAACAGCGGTTCTGGGATATCCGCAGGTGGAAAATTGCAAAATCTGTTTACGGAACAGCCCTTCATGGTGTAACCATTAACCGGAATTCAAGCGGGGGGTTAAGCTATTCGCCAAAGGCAGTCACAACACCTTATTTCACAGACGCCATGTACCTGTTTCCGATAGCCGTAAAAGAAACGCAGGTAAACCCTGGAATGGAACAGAACCCCGGCTATTGAACCTTTTTTGACATTCATAAATAATAAGAAATGAAAATCAAACTATTCATATTAATGTGGCTTTCGCTGTTGTCAGCCAGCGCCTGGTCGCAAAGCGTAACCATAAAAGGTCATATCGTAAACGAAAAAAATGAAGCGGCCGGCGGTGTTACAGTTACTGAGGTGGGCAATGAAAAAAACGTGGTCAGCTCTGATGAGCAGGGTAACTTTTCCATTGTACTAAAGGCCGGCTCACGAAGAAAACTGCTGTTGTCTAACGTAGGCTATACCCCGCAAACCGTTGACGTTACAGGCACACGTGTGCAAGTTCGTCTTTCACCGGATGTGAGGGGGCTCGAAGACGTAGTGGTGGTAGGCTATGGCCGCCAGAAAAGAATTACAAGTACCGGCGCCGTGAGTTCGGTAAAAGGTGATGAGATCAGGACCGTGCCCACGGCAAGCATACAAAATACACTGGTAGGCAGGCTGCCCGGCTTTTTTAGTCAACAGAGAAGTGGCCAGCCAGGGGCCGATGCGGCTGATTTTTTCATCCGTGGGGTCAATTCCATCAACGGAGATAACAGGCCTTTGATTATTGTAGATGACATAGAGTATGATTATACCCAGCTTTCCCAGTTAAATGTGAACGAAGTTGAGTCTGTATCTATCCTCAAAGACGCGGCCACTACCTCCATTTACGGATTGAAGGGTGCCAACGGCGTGCTGGTGGTTACCACTACCAGGGGCCGCACGGGCACCCCAAGGATTAACCTGACAGCGGAAAGCGGGATTAATAAGGTCATCAGGATGCCGACTTTTCTTGATAGCTACACCACTGCGCTGCTTCGTAACGAGGCAACCATCAATGACGCCTACGGACAGTCCCAGACACCCGTGCTTCCTTTCTCACCTGATGACCTGCAGAAGTTTAAAGACGGTTCTGATCCCTATGGCCATCCGAACGTAAACTGGGCTGATGCACTCCTTAAAAAGTCATCTACGCAATCCCGCTACAATGTAGACGTCAGTGGCGGCAATGCTTTTGTCAAATATTTTACCTCGCTCGGTTATTTTTCACAGAACGGAATCCTGAAGAATTTCACGCCAATTGGCGACTATGTCAATACCAACTATTTCTACCGCAGATTTAATTACCGGTCGAATCTTGATATCACTCCAACAAAGACATTGAAGATCCGCTTCGACCTGAATGGCCGCTTTGAAACAACAAACAATCCTTCCGGCGTAGTGGAAAGTGCAGGGCTTTTTTACGAACTGAGTGCTTTCCGGTACATGGCACCCTATGCAATGCCCCTGGTTAACCCCAATGGGACTTATGGTTATGCATCCCACCAGGGGGCCATAACGAGTAATGGCGCCATCAACCCGATTTTCCGGCTGGGCAATGGGGGGTACATAAGGCAATTCAACAACAACTATAATCTTATAGTGGGTGCAGACCAAAGGCTTGACTTTATAAGTCCGGGGTTGTCTGTAAAAGTAAACGTTTCATACGCCGGCAACAACAACGATGGCCGTAACCTGAACCGCAGCGGCCTGCCAGTCTATAAATATAACCCGGTTACAAATTCTTACGCCATAAGGGATGCAACGCAATACAGGATGCTGCCATATGCAGTGGCTTCAACAAATAGTGCCTTTAATTCTACAACGATTCTCCAGGCATCACTGAATTATGACCATACGTTCGGTGATCATCATTTCACCGCGCTGTTGCTGCTGAATCAACGGAATTATATAAACGGCGGGAATATACCTGTGAACTACCGCGGTACAACTGCAAGGCTGGACTATGATTTCAAACGCAAGTACCTGCTGGGCCTGACAGTAGCCCGCAACGGCAATGACCTGTTCAGGAAAGATAACCGGTATGGTATATTCCCGGCAATCTCCTGGGGGTACAACCTTTCCGAAGAAAAGTTTTTCAAAAACCTGTTCCCGTTTTTCGACCTGTTCAAAATCAGGGGATCGTACGGTACCGTTGGCTCTGATGCCAGTTACCCAAGCGTTGTGACATCCATTATCCAATATTCTACTACAGGCACCAATTTCTATGGCAATACTACCGTAGAGGGCTCGCTTGTAAATCCTGATGTTACATGGGAAAGGGAGCGGAAGACCGACCTGGGCCTGGAGATAAATATGTTCCAGGGTAAGGTCACCACGAGCGGCAGCTATTTCCATAACTACCGTTACGACCAGTTGATTGACCAGGCAGGTGTTCCGCTGCTGATAGGGCAGAACCTTCCTAAAAAGAATATCGGCAAATCTGAGAACAGTGGTTTTGATGGAGTGATTACCTACAGGAACAACACCGGCAAAGTCAATTATTCCATCAGCGCAAATATGTCCTATGCGGTGAACCGCATTATCTACATCAGCGAGGCACCGGATTATCCATACCAGGCAAGGACCGGAACCCGATTGGGCCTGACATTGGGGTATCACAATATTGGGTTTTACCAACTCAATGACTTTGATGCAAATGGTAAAGTGAAGAAGGGAGTGGCAGCGCCTTTATGGAGTGTTATCCAGCCCGGAGACCTGAAATATGCAGATATGAACGGTGATGGCGTCATTACGGATGCAGACAAGACCTGGTTGTCAAAACCAAATTTGCCCAGTACCAACCTGGGCGCGGAATTTACAATCGGCTACAAAGGCCTTTCACTGCGGGCATTGCTGCAAGGGGCCTACGGCTATGCAGTACAGGTATCAGCAGAGGGAGCCGGTGATGCCTTCAACGGTAATTTACGTCCATGGAACCTGGAGCGGTGGACACCGCAGACCGCGGCTACCGCTACCTATCCGCGTATCGGCCTGAACACGAACGTTAACAATATTTCCTGGGCTACCGGTGGAATCAGCAATGTTTCGTCTGATTTCTGGTTTGCCAATACCTGGTATGTCCGCCTGAAATCAGTAGAACTCACTTACCAGGTCCCTAAAAAATGGTTGAAAGGTGCCCGGGTGGTACAGAACGCTAGGGTTTATATCGCTGGATATAACCTGGCAAACATACAGCGGATGGGTAAGTTTCAGCAGGACGCTGAAATTGCAAACGGTACAGGGGGCGCCTATCCCAACACGGTTAACTTCAACTTCGGATTACAACTAGGTTTTTAATTCAAAAAAACAGCCATGACCAAATATAAAACATACTTGAGAATGCTACATGCTGCATTGTTTGCCGCCGCTTGCTTTACCTCGTCATGCAAGAAGGATTTTCTGGATCAGAAAACGTTATCAGCTATTAATGAGAAGGCGGTCTTTGCAGACAGCACCATTTCACTGGGGATGGTCAATAATCTCTATTCAAACATGGGAATATCTTTTAACCCCAGAAGGTTCAGCAATACCGGCCTGGATGCCGCTTGCGATGAATCTGAACCGCTCAACGATCCTACTTTTTACACCTCAAAAATTTCGAGTGGAGGCGTTAATGCAAACAATGCCGATAAGGGGCTTTGGACAACCACTTTCCAGATGGTGCGGGCAGCAAATATTTTTCTTAAAAACAAAGACAGTATTCCCGTAACTGCGGCCACAAGAAGTTATTGGGTGGGACAAGTAAGATTTTTAAGGGCATGGTACCTGTTTACCCTGTTAAAACATTATGGCGGCATCCCTTTAATCGGAAATAAGGTTTTTGGGGACGATGAAAAAATAGATGTTCCACGCAGCTCCTACCAGGCTTGTGTTACCTATCTGTCCAATGAACTGGACACTGCGGCTGGCATGCTTCCCGCGTCCTACCTCTCAGGCGATCCAAACCAACTGAAGGTGACAAAGGGGTCGGCACTGGCGGTAAAAGCGCGGATGCTGCTGTACGCTGCCAGTCCACTGTTCAACAGCGGGCCGAGGGCTGACGATCCTGAACATTTACTTGCTTTTCCGGGTGCAGATCCAGAACGTTGGAAGCAGGCATCAGATGCTGCGAAGGCTGTAATTAACCTGGGTGTTTATAGTTTATATAGTTCTTCAGCCACGCCGTTGTTCACCCTCTTTTTGCAAAATACACCTCAACCTGAGCATGTTCTCGCCTATTGGCAGCCGGCGACAACGGCAAACAATTTTTATATTGAGGCCAGCGCTAATCCTACTTCAAGAGGAGGTATGAATGGATGGGCAGGGACAAAGTATTTCCCAACGCAGGAACTGGTGGACGAATTTGAAATGGCCAACGGCCTCAGGATAAACAACCCGGCCTCGGGTTATCCAGGCATAGGGGACAATATGTACAAGAACAGGGATCCGCGCCTTTCCTATACTGTTAATTACAACGGCTCCGTCCGCAACTTTAACAACTTTGGCGATCAGCCTGTCAATACCTACACAGGAGTAATCCCCACGGGAAACGCTGCAGCGACAAGCGCTGGCATTGACGGTATATATACATCTACGGGCACGTTAACGGGCTATTTCAGGTTCAAGATGTGTAACGCTGCCTCCGGGGAGCTTTACCGCCCCTGGGTGGTGATGCGTTATGCAGAAGTGCTGCTCAATGCGGCTGAAGCCACAAATGAATATGCTGGCCCGACCTCCGAGGTATACGGCTGGCTGAAGGCCATACGCAGCCGTGCAGGCATTGCTGCGGGTAGTGATGGGTTGTATGGCCTGAAAGCAGGTATGACCAAAACGGAGATGCGGGAAGCTATCTGGCATGAGCGCCGTGTAGAGCTGGCATTTGAGGAACACCGCTTCTGGGATATTCGCCGCTGGATGATTGCGCCGCAGACAGAAAATGCTGAAACCCATGGAATGGAAATTACCAGGGCGGCCAACGGAAGTTTTTCTTACAGGGTGATTGTTATACGAAAGCATGTTTTTACCGATGCAATGTATTTCTGGCCGATACCCCAAAGTGAACTGACAAAATCGCCTGCCTTAAAACAAAATCCTGGTTATTAAAAGACAAGTTTAAGCAATTAACGTTCAAGTTATGAAACACATCTTAACTGCACTGATAATTATTACAGTTTTTTCAGTTATTGGCTGTACCAAGGGGGGCAAGCTGGAAAGGATCAATGGTAGCCAATATACGATCACTTCCTCTGCCAGCAGCAGGAACCTGGTACCGGCAATTGATACTACTTCCACCGGAACCTTCAACGGTTTTTATGATGAGCAATCGAATATTCTTTCTTTTAGCATTACATGGAATGATCTGTGGCGGACAACTAAGGCAGACACGATTACTTCGGTTAATTTTTATGGCCCTGCCAGTACTAACATGAATGGCGTCTTAGTGCGCTCCCTCCCGTTTGTAAGTACAAACAATGCCGCCAGCGCCAACCTGGGAATAGCGGGGTTTAACGGTTTCACCGCAGGCGAAAAGAAGGACTTCCTGGGCGGGTTATTTTACTTCACGATCAGTACAAAAAAATACCCAAACGGTATTGTGAGGGGCCAATTGGCCGTAAACAAACAATAGACTTAATAAAATCTGATTTGTCCACTATGCAAAAGTTCTTGTTGATTTTTTTTGCTTGTTTTTATACATTAAAAACAAACGCACAGCAACTGGTTGTCTATCCTGCACCGCAGGCTGTTGTTTATGCCATGCACAATGATGATTATACGGTAAGAGTACGTCAGCCGGGCGGTGAATGGCAGGACTTATATGAATACAATGTAAAAGTTGATCTCGATAAACCGCAGGATGCATCGATGGTTTATTTTGATTTTTCAGGAACAGTTGAAGTGTTTGTCCGAAAAAACAACGGTAATGTGCAGACGGTAAAAATTCGTCCATCTTCCTATGAAATAAAACCGATCCTGAATGGTACCAGTATCATTTTTACCCTGACTGATCCAAAAAAAATTTCAATAGAGTTTGATGGCGATAAACTGCACAACCTGCATTTATTTGCCAATCCCATTGAAACGTTTCATCCCGATCCCAACGATCCCAATGTTGTTTATTTCGGGCCTGGTGTTCACACGCCGAAAGATCTGCCCGGCGAGGCTTTCAACATTGGTTCTGGTAAAACGGTTTACATAGCCGGTGGTGCTGTTGTGAGAGGAAAATTATTGTGTGACAGAGTGCAAAATGTGCGCATCATCGGCAGAGGTATCATCGACCAGCCGCAAAGGGGAGTTGAGATCAGGCACTCAGGCAATGTCACCGTAGATGGCATCATTGTACTCAATCCTAAACACTATACAATTTTTGCCGGCGAATCGGATCATATTGTCATCCGCAATTTAAAGTCGTTCAGTGCAAATCCCTGGAGCGACGGGCTGGACTTTATGAGTTGCAAAGATGTTACAGTTGATGATGTATTCATGCGCAACTCTGATGATTGCATCGCCGTGTATGGACATCGCTGGGAATTTTATGGCGATGCAAAAAATTATTCGGTCACCAATGCTGTTCTTTGGGCCGATGTGGCACATCCCATTAACATCGGCGTTCACGGAAACACCGGAAAAACGGGTGAATTAATTGAGAACTTACTGTTCAAAAACATCGAGATACTCGAGCATGATGAAGACGATCCCTCCGCCGAAGGATGCATGGCTATTCAGGCAGCCGACATGAACCTGGTACGCAATGTCCGCTTTGAAGATATAAGGGTGGATGACTTCCAGGAAGGTAAGTTGCTGCAATTAAAAGTTGCCTTCTTCGACAAATACAATTCAGCTCCGGGCAGGGGAATAGAAAATATTTATTTCAAAAACATAAGTTATAACGGTATTAATAATTCTCCTTCTATCATAAACGGTTTGGATAACGATCATCTTGTAAAGGATGTGACGTTTGAAAACCTTCGCATAAACGGAAGACTGATCAACAGCATTGAAGAGGCAAATATTAAAGTAGGCGAGTTCGCCAGAAACATTACGTTCAAAAATTCAATCAAATGAAACACTTATTATTTTTCCTGTTGCTTTTATACAGTATTACAGCAACCGCACAAACTTTTGTTCATCCCGGTGGCCTGCACACGCTAACCGATTTAGACCGGATGAAAACACAAGTGGCAGCCGAAGCACATCCCTGGATCGATAGCTGGAATGCATTGATTGTTCACTCAAAAGCACAGAATACCTACACGGCAGCGGCACAGGCTAACATGGGCGTCAGCCGTCAGCG
>Ga0068859_100000643_pt1 | contig 34907 bp, 27 predicted proteins | sample KBSSwiS22_FD_66585 | JGI IMG/M metagenome (GOLD analysis project Ga0068859, IMG submission 66585) | Switchgrass rhizosphere microbial communities from Kellogg Biological Station, Michigan, USA - KBS Switchgrass S2-2 | ecosystem: Host-associated > Plants > Roots > Rhizosphere > Soil ... | reverse complement strand
ACTCGTGACGTTCAAGCGGCACGCAAGCGAGCTGGGCGCGGAGGCGGCCTCCGCAGTGGTTCGGCACAAGCGAAGCGAAGTGCCGAACCACGGAGGAGGCCGCCGGAGCGCCCGTGAGCGGAGGAGGACGGCGCGTAGCGGCCGCGTCCGGAGCCTGCGGAGGACGCGGCCGATGCGCGCCGCCCGCACGGAGCGAACCATGTCAAACCTTCAACCCCGGCCCAACCAGCGACGTTCAAGCGGCACGCAAGCGAGCTGCGCGCCGCCCGCACGGAGCGAACCATGTCAAACCTTCAACCCCGACCCAACTACAACCCGAACGACCTCTCGAACCTCGTGAGGACCCGAACAACCCCTCGAACCTCGTCAGGAAGGGAGAGCGCCCGATGGAGGCGTTCACCACGCACACCGGCCGGGCGGTGCCGCTGCGGCGCAGCGACGTCGACACCGACCAGATCATCCCCAGCGACTGGCTCAAGCGGATCGAGCGGACCGGATTCGGCGCCGGCCTGTTCTCCGAGTGGCGGGCCGACCCGGCGTTCGTGCTCAACGCCCCGGCCCACGCCGGCGCCACGATCCTGTTGGCCGGCCCGAACTTCGGCTCGGGCTCATCGCGGGAGCACGCCGTCTGGGCGTTGCAGGACTACGGCTTCCGGGCCGTCATCGCCCCCAAGTTCGCCGATATCTTCCGAGGCAACTCGCTCGGTAACGGTCTGCTGACCGTCGTCCTGCCGGCTGAGACGGTCGACGCGCTGTTCTCGGCCGTCGAGGCTGACCCGGCGACCGAGGTCACCGTCGACCTCGGCGCCCGCGAGGTCCGCGCCCCCGGCATCGTCGCCCCGTTCGAGCTGGACGACTTCACCCGCTGGCGCCTGATGGAGGGCCTCGACGACGTGGGCCTGACGCTGCGCCACGCCGACACGATCACGGCCTTCGAGCAGCACCGCCCATCCTGGCTGCCCTCCACGACGTCAGCTTGATCTTCTGTCGTAACTGGTGCGAGGGATCCCCGCCGATCTGGCTGCCTGTCGAGAAGGGTGGCGAACGAACCGATGCTGGTAGGTCGGGTGTGGCAGATCGGTGGGGAGTAGCTGGTCTTCTGCGGTAGTCGCCGCGAGGGCTCCGGGGTCCCTGCCGCATGCGGCAGGGACCCTGTCGCGTCTCAGCGGACGCCGCGTCTGCTCTGGACCGGACCAGAACCGCCACCACCTAATGGCCCCGGCGCTGGGCCGGCACACGGATGACGCGCTCGGCGCCCGACCCGGGCTGGTGCGTCCAACGCCCGGCCCCCGCAGTGGCGTTGACCCCGCCGTTTGCGTCTCGTGCCGCGCGCTGCTGGGTGAACAAGGCTGGCCCGTTGGCGCCGCCGGGCAACCAAATGGTGACGGAACGTCCGAAACAGCCCTGAAATCAAGCCGATGATTGCGCCGATCGTGTTCGGCTGTGTGCTGTCACTCGCGGACGGTGATCCGGTTGTCGATTGTCCCGAACCCGCTGACGTGCGGGTTTGTGTGACGCGACACGCTTCTGGGAATTGCCCTGGACAGTGGAGATGCCTACGGTGCAGCGCAGTGTGATGCCCGATCTGCTCCCCACCCCGCACCCGCGGGGGGTGTCCGGAGGTTGTTGTGAACAAGTCCCAGCTGGTTGACCGCATTGCTCAGCAGATCGAAGGTGGCCGCTCTAACGCGACCAAGGCTGTCGACGCGGTGTTCCACGCGATCCAGGAGGCCGTCTCCAACGGCGAGAAGGTGACGATCACCGGTTTCGGTGTCTTCGAGCGGGTGGAGCGTGCCGAGCGGACCGGCCGCAACCCAGCGACCGGCGAGCCGGTGCACGTCCCCGCGTCGGTGGTCCCGAAGTTCCGCCCGGGCTCGGAGTTCAAGTCCAGCGTCTCGTCCCAGGGCTAGCTCTCGGCCGACGAACGGGCCGCGTCGCGCCGCCGTATTTCACCGTCCTTCTCGGGCGGTGAAAGACGGCGGGCCGAGCGAGTGCGTCCGCCGGCTGCGCCGCGCCCTCAACCGCGACGCAGCGCCCAGGTCGCGAGGTCGGCCTGGTAGTCGGAGAGGCGGTTCTCCTGGGGGCCGGTGACGTGGCGTTCCCAATGCCCGTCCGCTGCCAGCTCCCAGGCGGAGACACCGGGCGAGAACGCGTGGTCGAGCATGCGGCGCAGGACCGCGCGATTGTCGGGCTGCGTCACGCGGACCAGCGCCTCGACCCGGCGGTCGAGGTTGCGGTGCATCATGTCCGCGCTGCCGAGCCAGACCTCGTCCGACGAGGTGAAGTCGAGCACCCGGCTGTGTTCCAGGTAGCGGCCGAGGACTGAGCGGACCAGCACGGTCTCGGACAGTCCGGCAACGCCGGGGCGGAGCGCGCAGATGCCGCGTACCAGGCAGCGGACCGGTACGCCGTCCTTTGACGCCCGGTAGAGCGCGTCGATGACCTCCTCGTCGACCAGGCTGTTCACCTTGATCCGGATGCCGGACAGCTCGCCGGCCCGGGCGGCGGCAGCCTCCTGCTCGATGCGCTCGACGATGCCGTCGCGCATGCGCTCCGGGGCCACCAGCAGCGACCGGTACATCGTCTGGCGGCTGTACCCGGTGAGCACGTTGAACAGGTCGGTCAGGTCGGCGCCGACCTCGTCGTCCGCCGTCAGCAGCCCGATGTCCTCGTAGAGCCGGGCCGTCTTCGGGTTGTAGTTGCCGGTGCCGACGTGGCAGTACCGGCGCAGCCCGTCGGGGTCCTGGCGGACGACCAGGCAGGTCTTGGTGTGGGTCTTCAGCCCGATCAGGCCGTAGACGACGTGGCAGCCGGCGCGCTCCAGCTCCCGGGCCCACCGGATGTTGGCCCTCTCGTCGAACCTCGCTTTGATCTCGACGAGCACGACCACCTGCTTGCCGGCCTCGGCCGCCGCGATCAGCGCGTCGACGATCGGGGAGTCGCCGGAGGTCCGGTACAGCGTCTGCTTGATGGCCAGCACCCGCGGGTCCGCCGCGGCCTGCTCGATGAAGCGCTGCACGGAGGTGGTGAACGAGTCGTACGGATGGTGGACGAGCACGTCGCGCTCGCGCAGCACCGCGAAGAAGTCCGCCGCCTCGCCCGACTCGGTGACCAGGCTCGGGCGGGTCACCGGGACCCGCGGCGGGAACTTCAGCTCCGGCCGGTCGAGGTCGAACAGGGCCCACAGCACCGACAGGTCGAGCAGGCCGTGCACCTTGTGCACGTCGCGTGGCGAGACCTCGAGCTCGCGGCAGAGCATCGTCAGCAGGCCGCCGTCGATGTCCGCGTCCACCTCGAGTCGTACCGCCGGTCCGAAGCGGCGGCGGGCGAGTTCACGCTCCAGCGCCTGCAGGAGGTCCTCGGCCTCGTCCTCCTCGACCTCGAGGTCGGCGTTGCGGGTCACCCGGAACATGTGGGAGTCGACCACTTCCATGCCTGGGAACAGCTGGGAAAGATGGGCGGCGATCACCTCTTCCAGCGGCACGAAGCACGCGTAGCGGTCAGGGTCGGGCTTCTCGGCACCACCGTCGCCGCCAGCTCCGGCGCCGTCGTGGCTGGCCGCTGTATGGCCGGCTTCTGATGTCGGGCCGGCGTCCTCGGGCGAAGAGTCCACCCGGATCAGCCGGGGAACGTTCGGCGGCACCTTCACCCTGGCGAACCGCTCGACATCGTCGCCAGGGTCACGAACCGTCACGGCGAGGTTGAGCGAGAGGCCGCTGATGTACGGGAACGGATGCGCGGGGTCGACGGCGAGCGGGGTGAGCACCGGGAAGATCTGGTCGTGGAAGAGCTCGTGCAGGCGCTGCTGCTGGCCGGTGGTGAGCTGGTGCCAGAACCGGATGCTGATGCCCGCATGGGCCAGCGACGGCACCACCTCGTCGTTGAAGCAGCGGGCCGCGCGGTCGGTGAGCTGGGCGGTCGTGTTGCTGATCAGTTCGAGCTGGGCCCGCGGGGTCAGCCCGTCGGCCGAGCGGACGGTGAGACCGGTGGCCTCCCGCCGCATCAGCCCGGCCACCCGGACCATGTAGAACTCGTCGAGGTTGCTCGCGAAGATCGCCAGGAACTTGGCGCGCTCCAGCAGCGGGGTGGTCACATCCTCGGCGAGTGCCAGCACGCGAGCGTTGAAGTCCAGCCAGGACGTCTCGCGGTTGATGAACCGGTCGCTCGGGAGATCGGACGGCTGCGGGGGCCTCGGCGCCTCGAACGGCTCGAGCAGGGCGCTGCGGGGCTTGCGCCGTTGCTGATCTGCGTCCTGATCGGGTTGGGTACCGGATCTCGTCACCACCAGCTCGGCCATGCCAGCGATGGTGCCAGCCTGAGGTGAACTCGGCAGCTTATCCCGATGTCCGGCAATGGTCGTCACTTGGCGCACCCGCCCCTGTGCTTAGGGCGCTCACAAGAGAGATCAATGCGTTAATAATCGGGAAACACTTCGAGCGGACTATTGGTTGCCAGCGGGTTACCAGACGACCCACTCTGCGCGCCGGCGAGCATCGGGGCTGCGGCGGAGGCTGCCAGACCGGCAGCCGGCGCCGGTGGGCCGCGACGCCCGCCGAGGGCGTCTCCTGGCCGCCGGTGTCCAGGGGAGACGACGCGGGTGGGTCCGAAGCACGGCGCTCGCCGATCTTCGCTTAGCGTATGCGGCAGTTTTGCGCTGGCTCGGCGGTCGGCGCTGCGTTCCGGAACCCGTCCGATGGGCGGACGACGTGGCCGGGCCGCGCGACCGGGCGGCGACGAACCCGCCGAGACCAGGACCGGCGGGAGAAGGACGGTGCGCTGACGGTGCAGGATCTGCTGTCTAGGCCGCGTCATGCTGCCCCTGCTCCCACCGGCCAGGGCTCGCCGGCCCGGGAGGGCGTCACGGCGTCGGCCAGGTACCTTGCCGCCGGCACGGCCGAGGCTGGCGGTGAGGCGCTGAGCGGGCCCGGCCTCGAGGTCGGTGGCGACGAGCTGGCGGCGGCCGGATGCGTGACCTACCGGATCCGCCAGCGGCTGCGCTACAGCTACGACGGGCCGGCCCACGACCTCGTGCACCGCCTGGTCGTGCTGCCGGCGCGCCGCCACGGTGACCAGATCGCCCGGCATGGGGAGCTCGCCGTCTCTGCGCCCGCCGCGGCCGTCCGCTGGGAGCGTGGACCCGACGGCATGCGGGCCGCCACCGTCAGCCTTGGCGAGATCCCTGCGGTCCTCGACTTCGACGTCACGGCGATCGTCAGCCGCGGCCCGGTGTCCGGCTGGCCGGCGCTGCCGGCATCGGCGCTCACCGGCCGCCGCCTGCTCATGCCCACCGCGCTGACCACCCCGGACGAGACGGTCACGGCGGTCGCCAACCGGTTGGTTGGGCCGGACCCGCTGACCACCGCCCGTCGCTGCTGCGCATGGGTGTTCGAGAACATCGCCTACCTCCCGGGGGCGACCCACGTCGGGACGACGGCGGCACAGGCGGTCGCCGGCGGCGCGGGTGTCTGCCAGGACCAGGCCCACGTGATGATCGCGCTCTGCCGGGCGGTGGGGCTCCCAGCTCGGTACGTGCTCGGCCACCTGGTCGGGGACGGCGAGTCGCACGCCTGGGTGGAGGTGGTGGTGCCCGACGGCTGGGCGCCGCCCGCGCCGGGGCCGTCGCCGCGGGATCCCGCGAGGTCCGCCTGGGCGGCGCCTGGCGGGGCCGGTGCCGTGGCCGTCGCGCTCGATCCCTGCCACAACCGGCTCGCGGACCGCCGGTATGTGACGATCGCGGCCGGCCGGGACTACCTCGACGTCATGCCGACCTCCGGCTGCTACCGGGGCAGCGGCCGCGGGGTGCTCGCCGCGAGCCAGCATGTCGCCGTCGTCGGCCTGGGCGAGGCGCCGGAGTAGCCCGTCAGGGGATCGACGCGCGTCCGGCGTGTCGCGACACGCCGACGGCGGCTCGTGACGCATTCGCGGTGGACCGGTGCGTCGTCCGCCGCCAACCCGGTGACAGCAGCCTTCTGCGGCCTGCGTGCGATGGCCCACTTGATCGCCACTTCGGCGACTGGTCGTGATTCATGTGCCACGCGCTGCGGTAGCGCACTGCAACGCGGATACGGTGCGTGTCAAAGTGTGCGCGGGTCAGATGCACGACTGGCCTGACTATCACGTCATCGACGGGATGGACGGTGTCGGACGCCATGCATCCGGTCCGAAACCGTCCGGGCGACGCGCCCGGACGGCCGCGCCCGGCGCGCGTGCGTTGCCCGGGCTGACCGAGCGCGGCAGACGCGCCCGGCGCGGGAGAGGGAGGCAGCTCGGGCGTGACACACAACGACGCCGTGGACCGGGCCACGGCCACGGCAGGCCTGCCGGGTGTGGACGGAGCACTGGGCACGGGTCTGCTCGCCGGCGCGGGCGTCGGCGCGCTACCCGTTCGTCTCGCCGGTCCGGCCAGAGCGACGCCGGCCCCGGCCCGGCCCGCCGCGCTGGTGCCGCTGTTCGCGGCCCTGGTCGCCGGGCTCGCGCGGGTGGTGACCGACGACGGCGCGGTCACCGTCGTCGAGGCCGGCGCCGCGGGCGCCGGAGTCGCGGCGACCGGCGTCGCCGGCTGGTCGCTGTGGCGGGCGGTCGCCGCCGACCGCGGCTGGCTGGGCCGCCTGACGATCACACTCGCCGGCTGGACCACGCTGCAGGCCGTCTGCGTGGGGGTCGGCCCCGCGCCCACCTCCGGCCCGGCCCACGCCGTGGCGGCGGCTGGCGCGCTCGCCGCGCCGCTCCTGGCCGCGGCCGCCCTCGTCGCCCTGCCCCGACCGTTCCCAGCCGACGTCGCCCTCGTGGGCGGGCCGGGAGATGCCCTGGAACGGTCCAGAACTCCCGCCGTGCGGACCAGTGCCAACCGCACCAGTGCCAACCGCACCAGTGCCAACCGCACCAGTGCCAACCGCACCAGCGCCAACCGCACCAGCGCCAACCGCACCAGCGCCAACCGCACCAGTGCCAACCGCACCAGTGCCAACCGCAGCGGGCAGGGCGCAGCACTGGGCACCCGGTTGGCGCAGGCGCTGGTGACGGTGCGCCGGCAGGGCTGGGACGAGGCCGGCTTCGACGTGCACTACCAGCCGATCGTGCGGCTGCTCGACGGCGCCGTCGTCGGCCTCGAGGCGCTGGCACGCTGGACGGAGCCGGGGCGTGGCCCGGTACCGCCGCTGACGTTCGTCGCCGCCGCCGAGGACGGCGGTCTGGTCGCGGTGCTGGACGAGCTCGTGCTGGGCAGGGCCTGCGCGGAGGTCGCCGCGGTGGTGCCCGCGGCCGGCGGCTTCCCCGCGCCCCGGCTGCATGTCAACGTCTCCGCGTCCCGGCTTGCCGACCCCAGGCTGCCCGACGTCTTCGCCCGTGCCCTCGGGGCCAGCGGCCTGGACCCGCGCCGGCTCGTCGTCGAGATCACCGAGACGTTCCGGATCACCGACCTGGCCCTCGCCGCGCGGCTGCTGGAGGCTGTCAGCGCGCTCGGGCCGAGCATCGCGATGGACGACGTCGGCGCCGGCCACACCACGCTCGCGGCGTTGCACGAGCTGCCCGTGACCGTCGTCAAGCTCGACCGCGGCCTGATCGAGAACCCGTTGGGCCCCGGGCGCGCCTCGCAGCTCGCGCGGTCCGTCATCACGGTGGCGCGCTCCCTCGGCGCGGTGGTGGTCGCCGAGGGCATCGAGCGTAGGGCGCAGCGCGCCGACCTCGCGCTCCTCGGCTGCGAGCTGGGCCAGGGCTTTCTATTCGCCCGTCCGGCGCCGCTCGCGACCCTCATCCCGCTGCTGGCCGCCACCGCGCCGGCCGGTTCGCCGGCGGGCCCGGTGGTCGACCCGTATCTGGGCTCGTCACGAACCGCCGGTCAGTAGTCCCGGGGCGACGGCGTTCGTGATCGTGGAGGTGAGCACGGCGCTGGTGGCCGGGCCGACACCGAGCAGCCGCGCCGCGGCGAGGTCGGCGACCGTGTCGACGTCGCGCCGCAGGCCGGGCACCATGCCCGCGAGCGGGTCCGTCAGGTCGACGGCGCCCGACCCCAGGTGGCGCGCATGACTGCCCTCGCCGAACTCGGGCAGCAGGTCGTGGCCCGGCGCGGCGCACAGCAGAACGGTGCCCGTCCCGGCGGCGTCGGCGAGGACGGCCCGGCCGGTCGGCGGCGCGGCCAGCAGCGCCGCGCGCAGCTCGCTCGGCCGCAACGCCGCGAGGTCGGCCGACAGGGCCGCGATCCCATGCCCTGGCCAGCGTCGCCCGGCGACCTCGGCGCCGTGCCGCAGCGCCGGGTTGAGCCCCAGGTCTGGCAGGTCGGGCACGGCCAGCACCGGCACCGCGTCTGCGCGGTCCGCGGCGGGCCGCGCGACCGCCCCGTGGACGTCCGCGCCCACCGCGTCCCTGCTGCCCACCGGGTCCCTGCTGCCCGCCGGGTCCCTGCTGCCTGCCGGGTCCCCGGTGACCGCCGCGATTCTGACGCCTGCCGCGGATGGGATGCCTGCCGCGCGGGCCGCGATCACGGCGCCCGCCGCCGGGTCGTTGGTCACCACCAGGACGCCGGCCACGACGTCTCGTCCGACAGCGGCCGCCGCCGCCGCGGTGTCGGTCGCCATCGCGAGCGCCAGCTGCGCCCGGCCCGGGTGTTCCAGACGGCTCTTGGCCGCGCCCAGGCGTTTCAGGGGCAGCACGACAATCCACCCTTTGGGTCGCCCGCGCGCCACGGTTCGACCCTACGGGCGGGCCCCGCGCGACGAGCGGCCACCGGAAGGAAGCCGCGCGCGAACTCGCGGGGACCTTGCGGGCGCGGGGGGACCCGAGGGACCACACCCGGCCGGGGATGTCTTGGGGGTAATAGCGGTGGCGGCGGCTCCTTGCGGACGGCATTGACATAACGTCGGCCCAGGCCCGGCATGACCGAGCCGGTCGACGAGCCGGTCGACGAGCCGGTGACGAATGAATGAGACTTCGGCGACATGACGACGAACGGCAGTGACGGCGGCGGCCCGCTGCAGGCGGCCGCGGTGCTCACCGCCGGGTCGTGGGGGACGGTCTTCGCGAAGGTCCTCGCGGACGCCGGACGACGGGTGACCCTGCTCACCCGGGACCGCGCGCTCGCCGCGACGATCAACCGGGAGCACCAGAACCCGCGCTACCTCCCGGAGGTCCGCTTACCAGACCGGGTCCTCGCGACCTCCGACCCGGCCGAGGCGCTGGCCGGTGCCGACCTGGTGGTGCTGGCGGTGCCAGCGCAGGCACTGCGCCCGGCGCTGGCCGCGTGGGCGCCGCTGGTCGAGCCGACGGCGGTCTACGTGAGCCTGATGAAGGGCATCGAGGGCGGCAGCAGCCGACGGATGAGCGAGGTGATCGGCGAGGTCGGCGGCTGCGCCCCGGAGCGGATCGCGGTCGTCAGCGGGCCGAACCTGGCCAGGGAGATCGCCGCTGAGGAGCCGGCCGCCACCGTGATCGCCAGCGCCTGCGCGGCGACGGCGGCGGCCGTCCAGTCCGCATGCTGGACTCCGTACCTGCGTCCGTACACCAACACCGACGTCACCGGCTGCGAGCTCGCCGGCGCGACCAAGAACGTCATCGCGCTCGCCGCCGGCATGCTCGAGGGCCTCGGGTTCGGCGCGAACAGCGTCGCGTCGCTGATCACTCGGGGGCTCGCGGAGACCACGCGGCTGGGAGCCGCCCTGGGCGCCGACCCGATGACCTTCGCCGGGCTCGCCGGCCTGGGGGACCTGGTCGCGACCTGCGCCTCACCGCTGTCGCGCAACCGCACGTTCGGCGAGAAGCTCGGCCGGGGCATGTCGCTGGAGGCGGTGCTGGCCGAGCAGCACCAGGTGGCGGAGGGCGTGCGTTCGTGCCGCCCGCTGCTTGCGCTCGCGGGCCGGCTCGGCGTCCACATGCCGATCAGCCGGCAGGTGGAGCGGGTGCTCTTCGACGGCCTGCCGCCGCTGGAAGCGGTCAAGGACCTGATGAGCCGCGAGCCGGGCCCCGAGTTCCGGGAAGCCACCGAAACCCGCGCGGGGATGGCTTCCGAGACGGGCGGCGACGGTGCGCCGTGACTTGCTGGCCCGGCGCCTCAGGCTGAGGGTCCGACGGCCAGCAGGTCTGCGGGCCAGCAGGTCTGCGGGCGAACTGGCCTGGGGTCAGCTGCCGGGCGGCGTGGCGGGCTGGGCGGGGACGGGCGCGGCGGCCGGGACCGTGTCGATGAGCGCGCCGATCGAGCGCAGCTTGCCGACCGGATCCTCGTAGCCGCGCTCGAGGAACCGGGTGCCGGAGATCGTGCTCGTGCCGTTCGCGACCAGCGCGGCCATCACGTACGCGAAGCCGGCGCGCAGGTCGGGGATCTCCAGGTCGCAGCCGACCAGCGGAGTCGGCCCGGTGACCACCGCCGAGTGCTCGAAGTCTCTGGCGGCGAACCGGCAGGCCTTGCCGCCGAGGCAGCTCGTCGACAGGGCGATGCTCGCGCCCATCTCGTTGAGCTGGCGGGTGTAGCCGAACCGGTCCTCGTAGATCGTCTCGTGGATGACCGACGCGCCCTTCGCCTGGGTGAGCAGCACGACCAGCGGCTGCTGCCAGTCGGTCATGTAGCCGGGGTGGACGTCGGTCTGCAGGTGGGTGGCGGTCAGCTCACGGTCCCGGTAGAAGGTGATCCCGCCGTCGGTGACCTCGAACTCGCCACCGAGGCGGCGCAGGTGGTTCAGGAAGGTCACGACGTCTTCCTGGCGGGCGCCGCGGACGTCGACGCGGCCGTTGGTCGCCACCGCGGCGGCGGCGAACGAGGCCACCTCGATCCGGTCGGGGATCGCTGTGTGGCTGGCGCCGTGCAGCCGGTCCACGCCCTGGACCACGATCGTGCGATCCACCTCGACGTCGACGAGGGCGCCCATCCGCTGGAGGAACAGGATGAGGTCGATCACCTCGGGCTCCACCGCCGCGTTCGAGATCACCGTGGTGCCCTTCGCGCGGACGGCCGCGAGCAGCAGGTTCTCGGTGGCGCCGACGCTGGGGAACGGCAGCTCGACGTGCGCACCGTGCAGGCCCAGCGTCTTGACCTGGACCGACCGGAGCTGCTCGACGATTTCCGCGCCCATCGCGCGCAGGCCGGCCAGGTGGAAATCGACCGGGCGCTTGCCGATCCGGCAGCCGCCGGGCAGCGGCACCACCGCCTCGCCCACCCGGTGCAGCAGCGGACCCATCATCAGGATGGGGATCCGGTTGACACCCGAGTAGGTCTCGGAGAGCGAGGCGTCGGCGATCTGCGGCGTCGCGATGCGCACCCGGTGGTCATCAAGCCATTCCACCTGCGCGCCCAGCTCAGCCAGCATCCCGAGGACGACGTCGACCTCGACGATGCGGGGCACCCGTGCCAACGTGCACGGCTCGTCCGTCAGCAGGGTCGCGACCAGGAGCTTGGTGACCGAGTTCTTCGCGCCGGAGACCTCGACGGAGCCCACCAGCGGCTGGCCACCGATGATCCGGTAGTGGTGCCGGTCGATGGCGGACGCAGGCAGCGGCGACCGGGCGGTGCCAGCCGCGGGCTGCTGCCGGGCTCGTGGGGCGACGACGGGGCTGGTGGCCGCCGAACCACTCGGGGTTTCTCCCCGATCGGCTGGCTGGGAGGTCTGGGGCATGGGACGGCCTTCTCGCGGTCGGGGCAGATCTCCGGGGTCCGGGACGCCCCTGGGCGGATGCGGCGGACCACGGGACGCCGCCGCTCGGCGGCGAACCCCGCGACCAGCCCTCGGGGTGGGGGCCGGATGGAGGACGCGGCTGTGGGCGGTCGCGCTCCGGGCGGCCCTGGAGCTTGCGGCCGACGACAGTCGGCCCACGGAATTGAACCAGACGAGTGTGGCCACCGAGCCCGGCGCCACCCTCCAAAGGGGGGAACCCACGCCTCGCCCACATCGCGGCGCGGGTCAGCTCGGGGCCTGACGGCCAGCCGATGGCGAGCCCATGGCCTGGCTGCTGCTACCTGGCTGCTGCCCGGCCGTCGGACGGACTACGGACTCGGTTCCGGCGGGAGCGGGCTGGCAGGAAGAGGTTCACCTGGCTGCAATCAGCCATCGGCTACTGTCCCCGCATGGCTGGCTTCGCGAGAAGGCCCCGGTTGGCGATCGTTTTCGGGGGGCGCAGCACCGAGCACGCGATCTCCTGCGTGTCCGCTCGCGGCGTGCTGGCCGCTGTCGACCGCGACCGCTACGAGGTCGTCCCGGTCGGCATCGCGCCGGACGGGCGCTGGCTGGTGCTGCCCGACGACCCGGCCGTCCTCGCCGGCGTCGGCCGTGAGCTGCCCGAGGTGCGTCCGGAGGCCGGTCGGGGCGTGATCCTCCCGCCCGACCCCAACGGAGCCGCCCTCGTCGCGCTGGAGCCCGCCGCGGCCAGGGCGGCGGCCGTCGCGGTCTCGCTCCCCGCCGCCACCGATGCCCCCACCGCCACCCGTGCCCCCGCCCTCTCCGCCGCGGCCGGCGATCCGGCGGTTCGGCCCGATGGCCTGGACGTCGATGTGGTCTTCCCGCTCCTGCACGGGCCCTACGGCGAGGACGGGACGATCCAGGGCCTGCTGGAGATGGCCGGTCTGCCCTACGTCGGCTCGGGAGTGTTCGCCAGCGCCGCCGCGATGGACAAGCAGCACATGAAGACCCTGCTGGCCGCCGCGGGGCTGCCGGTCGGCGCGTACGCGGTGGTGCGCGCGGGGGAGACCCTCACACACGCGGACAAGGAGCGTCTGGGGCTGCCGGTGTTCGTCAAGCCGGCGCGTGGCGGCTCGAGCATCGGGATCAGCCGGGTCGACGCCTGGGCGGACCTGGATACCGCGATCAAGACGGCCCGGGAGTCGGACCCGAAGGTGCTAGTCGAAGCCGCGATCGTCGGCCGGGAGATCGAGTGTGGTGTGCTCGAGCGGCTCGGCGGCGGCGAGCCCGAGACCAGCGTTCCTGCGGAGGTCGTCGTCGACTCGCCGGCCGGCTTCTACGACTTCGAGGCCAAGTACTCCTCCTCGAGCACCCGCCTGGACGTCCCGGCCGACCTGCCGGCCGAGACCGTGGACCGGGTGCGTGCCGCGGCGGCCGCCGCGTTCCGCGCGCTCGACTGCGCCGGGCTCGCCCGGGTCGACGTGTTCGTCAGCCCGGCCGGCGACGTGATCCTCAACGAGGTGAACACGATGCCCGGTTTCACCCCCAGCTCGTTGTTCCCGCGGATGTGGGCTGCCAGCGGCCTGGACTACCCGGCTCTGGTCGAGCGGCTGATCGAGCTGGCGCTGCGCCGCGGCAGCGGCCTGCGGTAGTCCCGGCGGCCTGCAGTGGTCCCGGCGGAGTCCCGCCGCGGCGGGCTAGGCCGCCGGCGGGTTAGGCCGCCCCGGTGTCGCGCGTGTGGGCCAGCACGGCCGGGGTGACACCCGCGATCACGTCGAAGGGCAGGAGGTCGTCGGGGAAGGCCAGCGTCACCTGCGGCCGCCTGGTCGGGGTCGACCAGCGTGCCCTGCCGTCGGCCTCCTCCTGGAACCACTTCACGCCGTCATGGTCGGAGACCATCGAGTCCGGCTGGTAGCCGGGAGCGACCCCCTCGGCCCCGCAGGTCACCAGGACGGCCGCCGAGCCGTACGCGGCCGCGGACACCCCGTCCGGGGTGACGTCGCGCCGGTTCAGACCCTTGCCCAGCGAGTCGGGCAGCGCCGTCAGCAGGGCCTGGCAGGACGCCGCCGCCGCACCGATGGGCGCAGGGGCCCCCGTCACCGCCACCGGCCCCGATCCGCCCGAGCAGCCGGCGGTGAGCAGCACTCCCGCCAGCGCCCATCCGCCGGCCCGCCACCTCGCCATTGCGCAAGCCTGCCATCTCGTCAGAAATGCACGACTGGGCAGGTCAGGGTGCGGGTGATTCCGTCGACGGCCTGCACCCGGGCCATGACCAGCTTGCCCAGGTCGTCGACCGAGCTCGCCTCCGCCCGCACGATCACGTCGTACGGGCCGGTGACGTCCTCCGCCTGCGTGACACCGGGGATCTGCTCGATCTCCTTCGCCACCGACGCGGACTTGCCGACCTCGGTCTGGATAAGGATGTACGCGTGAACCACAGACGCTCCCTCGTCGGACGTCGACAGCCCGTCGAGCAGAAGAAGTACGGGCCGAGAGACGGTAACAGGCAATCGGCCCCCGTGAGAGGCTCCCAGCCGAAGGAACTGCTGTGAACGCGCGAGTCTCCGTGACGCCGGAAGGCTTGGCCGAAACCCGGTTCAGGCGACGTCGCCACCACCGGGGAACAATCGGGACCCCCGATCTGTGATTGATACCACCCCACGTTTGTCTGGCCAAGGCCGTATGTGGGTTCGCGTGGGTCAACTGGCGGGTCTGCCTGGCCGCGCATCGTCGTGGCGGCGGCCAGGATGGCAGGGCAGACACGGTCGGCCAGCGGAGGAAATGTGACCAGCGATACACACGGCGCCGGGCCGATGGTGGGCGAGGCGACGCTCGGGCCGGCCCGGTGACGCCCGCGTCGACCAGCCCGGACGACGCCGTTCGGCCGTCGGCGACGCCCCCGCGGGTGCTCGCGATCGCGGGGTCCGACTCGGGCGGCGGCGCCGGAATCCAGGCGGACCTGAAGACGGCCGCGGCGTTCGGAGTGCATGGCATGACGGCGGTCACGGCCGTGACCGCGCAGAACTCGGTCGGTGTCCAGGGCGCGTGGGAACTGCCGGCCGAGGCGGTGCGGGCCCAGATCGTCTCGGTCGTCAGCGACATCGGCGTGGACGCGGTCAAGACCGGCATGCTGGCCACGCCGGAGCTGGTCAGCGTGGTCGCCGAGGAGCTGCGCGGGATCTCGGCGCCGCTCGTCGTCGACCCGGTCGGTGTGTCCAAGCACGGGCACCGGCTGCTGGAGCCGGCGGCGGTGTCGGTGCTGCGCGAGCTGCTGCTGCCGCTGGCGACGGTGACGACGCCGAACCTGGACGAGGTGGCCCTGCTGACGGGTGTCGAGGTGCGCGACGAGGCCGGCCTGTGGCGGGCCGCGGAGGCGATGCTGGCGCTCGGGCCGCGCTGGGTGCTCGTGAAGGGCGGTCACCTGCCCGGCGAAGCGGTCGACCTGCTCACCGACGGTACGGTGGAGCTGGTCCTGCGGGCCGACCGCGCCGACAACCGGCACACCCACGGGACGGGCTGCACGCTGGCGTCCGCGGTCGCCGCCGGGCTCGCGGCGGGGCTCGACGTGCCGGCTGCGGCGCGGGCCGCCAAGGACTACGTCACCGGCGCGCTACGCGCCGGGTTCGCCCTGGGCTCCGGTATTGGGCCGGTTGACCACGCCTGGCGCTGGCGGAGCTGAGCGACCAGAGCTCAAGGCCGAACGCCGCCGGCGAGGCTCTGCCAGGGGTCGGCGCCGGCCGCCCCTGGCAGGTCTGACGGTGAGGAGTCTCAGGGGGTGGGGATGTCGAACCAGCCGAGCACCTTGCCGCCGAAGATCATGTCGCCGCTGATCTTCAGTTTGCGGGTCAGGAACATCTTGCCCCCGTCGGCCGTGCCGCTGATCAGCTTGATGAACCGGACGCCGTTCAGGCTCACGGTGACCTTGGCGGTTTCGACCGGCTGGCGGTTGATGACGCAGGCGCCGTCGCGAATGACCATCTCGTAGTGGTCGACCCCGCCGTCGGGCCGCTCGGTGATGTTGAAGTGCACCACCGCGTTCTGGTCCTTGATCTTGTTCGGGTCCGCCTGCCGCGCCATCCGGTCGAAGTACTCGTCGAGCAGAACGGAACGCTCCGGCCCCTGCATCAGCTCTTCGAGTGTGGCGTCGGGGAGGCCCGCGGTGTACGCGACCAGCTGCTCGAGACTGAGCGCGGTGAGGTCCGGCAAGGTCTGGGACATGTCGGCTGCTCCGGTGCAAGAAGGGTCCGAGGAATGAAACCCTCTCATATCAACACGTCCCTACCGGACCTATCGCAGGGGGCGCCGCATTGACCCCATTCGGGGTAGCTCGGCGCCCCGACCGCGCCCGCACGGCATCCCATGAGGACGCCTGCGGCATGCGCTCAAGGCTGCCCCGGCGCGGACGTTCGAACGCGCGCTCGGAGGGCCGGCGCGCGTCACGCGGCCGCCGGTTGACGCCGTCTCGGCACCTGCGTCAGCTCAGCTGATTCCGGTGCCAGACGCTTCGGGTCCGGTGCCAGCCGCGAAGCGGCTGGCACCGGACGCCCACTCAGGCGCGGGTGACCTTCCCGGCCTTGATGCACGAGGTGCACACGTTCAGGCGCTTGGGGGTGCGGCCGACCAGCGCATGCACGGTCTGGATATTGGGGTTCCAGCGCCGCCGCGTGCGCCGGTGGGAGTGGGAGACCGACATGCCGAAGCCCGGCCCCTTGCCGCAGACGTCGCACACGGAAGACACGAGAAACACTCCGCCGAAAGGTTGTTGATGGAGCCGCGGCCGGGGTTCCGGCCGCGCAGGCCCGCCGTTGGCGCCCGTCTTCGGACGGGCGTCGCCGGACGAAGGGCACCGGCCTGGATGCTGACGAGCCCTGGATACTGGCGAGCTCTGGATACTGACGAGCCCTGGGTCGATACAACCCAGTGCCGAAACAACCCAGTGCCGAGACAACCCAGTGCCGAAACAACCCAGACACGGCGGTGCTCAGTGAAGGCTACCGCAGAGACGGCGCGACGGGCGGCCGGGCTCGGGCGGCTGCCGCGCGGGCGTCGCCAGGCTCCACGGTGGCGGCGCGGGACGGCGCCATGGACGGTGCGGCGCCAGACTGTCGCTCCCCGGGTGCAGTATCGGGAATGTGATCGAGCCGGACACCCCGCTGAGGCACCTGCTGCCGGCGAAGGACGCCAAGCGGTTGGCCGAGCGCCCGCTCGAGCTGGTCACCGTCGCCGACCTGCTCGACCATCTGCCCCGGCGCTACCACCGGCGCGGTGAGCTGACCAACCTCGCCGACCTCGTCGAGGGCGAGGCCTCGACCGTGCATGCACGCGTCGTCAGATACGAGAACAAGACGGCCCGCACTGGCCGGCGCTACGTGGTCCTGACGGTGACGGACGGGACGGCGCAGATGGTCGTCACCTACTTCAATCCGAACAAGTCGCCGGCCCGGCGGCTGTCGGCCGGCTCGGTGGCGGCGTTCTCCGGCAAGGTCGAGCGGTTCAACAAGCGCCTGCAGATGGTGAACCCGGAGACGCACCCGCTCGAGGACGACGACGGCCCGGGTGACGACCCCGACCGGTGGGCCCGGGCGCTCGTGCCGATCTATCCCGCCACCGAGCAGGTCGGCTCGCCCGCGATCGGCCGCTGCGTGCGAGTGCTGCTCGAGGCGGTCGGCGAGCTGCCCGACCCGCTGCCGGCGGACCTGCGGGCCCGCTACCGGCTGGTCGACCTGCGCAAGGCCTACGAGCTGGTCCACCAGCCGGAGTCCATGGGCGACGTCGAGCGCGCCCAGCGGCGGCTGAAATGGGACGAGGCGCTGACGCTGCAGGTGATCCTCGCCCAGCGGCGCCGCGAGATCGCCGCCATCGCGACGATCGCCCGCCGGCCGCGCCCGGACGGGATCCTGGCCGCGTTCGACGTCCAGCTGCCGTTCGCCCTCACCGACGGCCAGCGAGAGGTCGGGGCGACCATCCAGGCCGAGCTCGCCCAGCCGGCGCCGATGCACCGGCTCCTGCAGGGTGAGGTCGGGTCGGGCAAGACGGTGGTCGCGCTGCGCGCCATGCTCGCCGTCGTCGACGCCGGCGGCCAGGCGGCGCTGCTGGCACCGACGGAGACCCTCGCCGTCCAGCACTACCGCGGCATTCGGAACCTCCTGGGCGGATTTGGCCGAGCGGGCGAGCTGGATGAGACCCCGCCGGCGACCAAGGTCGCGCTGGTCACCGGCTCGCTCGGCGCCCGGGCGAAGCGGGCGGCCCTGGCAGCGGCGGCCGACGGCAGCGCCGGCCTGGTGGTGGGCACCCACGCGCTGTTGCACGAAGGGGTCGCATTCCGGGACCTGGGCCTGGTCGTGGTGGACGAGCAGCACCGCTTCGGGGTGGAGCAGCGTGACGCGCTGCGGGCCCGCGCCACCGACCCCCCACACGTGCTGGTGATGACGGCGACGCCCATCCCGCGGACGGTCGCGATGACGGTGTTCGGCGACCTGGAAGTCTCCACGCTCACCGAGCTGCCGGCCGGCCGGTCGCCGATCGTGACCTTCGTCGTGAACGCGGCCGCTCATCCGAGCTGGCGGGACCGGATCTGGGGCCGCATCCGCGACGAGGTCGCCGCCGGTCACCAGGCCTACGTCGTCTGCCCGCGGATCAGCTCGCTGGCCGGCGGCCAGGCCGACGGGGAGCTGGACGAGGACGAGGGGGAGTCGGCACGCGGCCCGTCCGCCGGCGAGACGAGGCTCCCGCTGGACGCTGCCCAGGCGCGAGCCGCCGGCGGCGCGGACGGGGCCGGTTTCGGCGGGGGAGCGGGCTCGCTCGCCGGGGCCGGGGTCGAGGAGCTGCTGCCCTGGCTCGCCGAGGGGCCGCTCGCGGGCCTTCGGGTGGCCGCGCTGCACGGCCGGCTGGCGGCGGACGTCAAGGACGCGGTGATGACGAGGTTCGCGGCCGGCGAGGTCGACGTGCTGGTTGCGACGACCGTGATCGAGGTGGGCGTGGACGTGCCCAACGCGACGGTGATCGCCATCATGGACGCCGACCGGTTCGGCGTCTCCCAGCTTCACCAGCTGCGCGGCCGGGTCGGGCGCGGGCAGGCACCCGGCGTCTGCCTGCTGCACACCGAGGTCGACGGCGACACGCCGGCCACCCAGCGGCTCGCGAACGTGGCGGCGACGAGGGACGGCGCCGAGCTGGCCCGCCTCGACCTGGGCCAGCGCCGTGAGGGGGATGTGCTGGGTGCGAGCCAGTCTGGCCGTTCCCGTACGGTTCGGCTGCTGGAGCTGCTCAAGGACGAACGGCTGATCCTGGACGCCCGCGAGGAGGCCGCTCGCCTGGTCGCCGCCGACCCGGACCTCGCGGCCCATCCGCATCTGGCCCGCCGCGTCGGGCTTGCCCTGGACGACCGCCCGGTCGAGTACCTCGAAAAAGGCTGAGCTGGCTCGGAGGCCGCTAGCACGACCCAGACCTCCCAGATCGACTTCGTCGATCCGGCAGGGACCCCGGCCGCTCAGCCGGTCGGGCGCTGGGCGCCCTCCGGGGCTGGTTCGGAGCTGCTGTATTTGGTCTGGGCTGACCTGATCCGGCGTCGGGGTAGCGGTTGCCAGACCTGCCAGATTGGCTACGCAAGCTCCGCCAATCCGGCAGGGGCCCCGGGCATTGCGCCCATGCGCTGTTACGTCCGGTGGCTGGGTTGCACGGGTTGGCTTCGGGGCTCAAGGGGGCTGGTAGATGACGCGGATTGTGGGTGGGGTTGCTGGGGGGCGGCGGCTCGCGGTGCCGCCGGGGCTTGGGACGCGGCCGACCTCGGACCGCGCCCGCGAAGGGCTGTTCAACACCCTGACGGCGCTTGTCGACCTGTCGGGGGCGAGAGTGGCTGATCTGTACGCGGGTAGCGGAGCGGTCGGCTTGGAGGCGTTGTCGCGGGGCGCGGCGCATGCCCTGTTGGTCGAGCGAGACCCGGCCGCGGCGCGGGTCGTGCGTCGCAATGCGTCCGACCTCGGTCTCGCGGGCGCCGAAATCGTCGTGAGTGCCGTCGAACGTGTGGTGGACGCCACTGCCGGGCAGCCCTACGACGTGGTGTTTCTAGACCCTCCGTACGCGCTTGATGACGAACGGCTGGCTGAGGTGCTCCGACGGCTCGTAGAGCAGCGCTGGCTGGATATGGACGGTGTCTGTGTGGTCGAACGAGCGCGCCGTTCGCCGGAGCCGAGCTGGCCGGACGGGCTCGTCGGGGTCCGGTCGAGAGGGTACGGAGAGGCTGTCCTCTGGTACGGTTCTCGATCATGAGGAGGGCTGCCTGTCCTGGTTCTTTCGATCCGATCACCAACGGCCATCTCGACATCATCATGCGAGCTAGCAAGCTCTTCGACGAGGTCATTGTCGCGGTTTCGATCAATAAGACGAAGACCACGCTGTTCACCGTCGACGAACGGATGGAACTCATCCGTGAGGCCGTGCGTGACCATCCACAGGCGGCGACCAACGTCGTCGTGGAGTCGTCACACGGGCTGTTGGTCGACTTCTGCCGAGCCCATGATGTCGCGTCCATCGTCAAGGGCCTGCGCGCGGTCAGTGACTTCGACTACGAGCTGCAGATGGCGCAGATGAACAACCGGCTGGCCGGGGTCGAAACGCTGTTCATGAGCACGAACCCGCAGTACGCATTCCTGTCGTCGAGCCTGGTCAAGGACGTCGCGCGCTACGGCGGTGACGTCAGCGGCCTGGTGCCTGACATCGTCCTCAAACACCTGCGCGAACGGCTCTAGCCTCGCCTGCCTCGCTAGCCATTCGGGCGGGCGGGCCGGCGGCGCCGGATGGCTCGACACGAGGGCCCGCGCCCGGCGCTCGTGGCCGGGCTCGGGCTCTGTTGGGGTCCCTGCCGCGGGTACCTCAGGGTGCCAACGGGGCTTGGCTCGCGGCTGGGATCGGATAGGCTAGTTTTCCGTGCCTGGAGCCGACGGCTCTGGGCGCTCTCTGCGGGTCGACGGTGTTGTGGGTCGACTGCACTGCGAGTCGACTGCACTGTGGGTCGACGGCGTTGTGAGTCGACTGCACAGCGGGTCGATGGCACAGCGTGCCAGTTGGCCAGTGTGCCGGTTGGCGGCATACGGGCCGGTCTGCTTCGCCGCTTCGGGCGGGTGGATCATGCGTGTCCCGTGCGAGAGCGTCCGCGAACAGGCCGGCCCAGCATGCCCAGTCGAGTTCCGCCGTCACCCTGATGAGATCCCGTGACCTCCGCAGCCTTCACCGGACAGCCGATGACCGGACAACACCGTCCCCGTCGCCAGACCCCGCGTGGCCCGTTCGTGCTTGACACTCGCGAGCTCGGCCGTCGCCCGGGGTCCATGCGGCCTGTCGTCACACGGGTGCCAGCGCCTGAGGGCTTGGGCACGCCGATGCTGCAGGTGCCGGCCGGCGAGCCGGTCGAGCTCGATCTGCGGCTCGAGTCGGTTCACGAAGGTGTGCTCGTCAGCGGAACCGCCGCCGCCGACCTGGTCGGCGAGTGCGCCCGCTGCCTGGACGAGGTGCGCGACCATGTCTCGGTCGAGCTGCAGGACCTGTTCTACTACCCTGACCGGGCCGCCGAGATCGACGAGGAGGACGAGGACGTTCTCGTGCTCGTGGACGACCATCTCGATCTGGCGCCGGTCGTGCGAGACGCCCTCGTTCTCGACCTGCCGCTCTCGCCAGTGTGCCGCCCGGACTGCGCCGGCCTGTGCGTCGAGTGCGGCGCGCGGCTGGACGAGGTCGGCCCAGACCACTCCCATGACAGCTCCGACCCTCGGTGGGCGGCGCTGTCGGCACTGACCGAAGCTGGATCCGCCGGCGACGTCGCCGAGCGGGAAACGAAGGAGAAGGACTAGTGGCCGTCCCGAAGCGGCGGATGTCGCGCAGCAACACCCGTTCTCGCCGTTCGCAGTGGAAGGCGGTGCTTCCGGCACTGTCGCGCTGCCCGCGCGGGCACGTGGTCCGGCAGCACAACGCCTGCCCGACCTGCGGCCGGTACAACGACCGACAGGTGCTCGACGTCTGATCTTGACGTGACCCGAGTCGCCGTAGATCTCCTAGGGGAGGGTGCCCCGCCGGAGTCGGTGCTGGACGCTCTGCCCGCCGCGCTGGACGCCGACCCGGAGCTGGTGGTCACGCTGGTCGTCCCGCCGGGCTCGATCGCGGACGACCTTGCCGATCGGGGCATCGTCACCGGCGACCGGGTCCACCTGGTGAACGCCGGCCGGGGCATCCCCGCCGGGGCCGACGCGGTCCGCGACGTCCGCGCGCGGCGGGACAGCGGTGTGCGGGTCGCGAGCCGGCTCGTCCGCGACGGCCGGGTCGACGCGATGGTCTCGGTCGCGCCGCTGGAGGCGGTCGCGGCCGCGGCGCTGTTCACCTTCGGCCTGCTACCTGGCGCCACCCGCGCCTCACTGGCCACCGTCGTGGACGTCGGCCGGGAGCCCGGCGGTGTCGTGCTCTGCGACGCGGGAGCGTCCGTCGACGTCACCGCCGACGACTTGGCGCAGTTCGCGCTGGCCGGAGCAGCCTATGCGAAGGTGCGCGCGGGCTCCGGTGAGCCTCGGGTGGGCCTGCTGACCGCTCGGCCGGCGCTGCCCGACACGGTGCGCCGGATGGCGCACGACCTGCTGGGCACGCTTGGCATCGACTACGTGGGCCCGGTGGACGCCGGGGCGCTGGTCGCCGGCGCCCAGCCGGGCCGGTCGCCTGCGGGCGGCGGCTCCGCTGGGCGCCAGCCCGACGTCGTGGTGACCGACGGGTTCACCGGCGACGTCGTGTTGGCGTGCCTACGGGCAGCCAGGGCGGCGACGCCGACCGCCCGGCCGCCGGTGCCGGCCGGGCTCGACCCGGCCTGGCACAGCCCCGCTGGCCCTGACCTGCAGGGAGGGACGATCGTGCTGGGAGTGGACGGCGTCGCGGTACGTGTGGGCGACCCCATAGGTGGTCCCGACGACCTGTCCACCGGCATCCCGGCGGCGCTGGCGACCGCGGCGACGGTGTGGCGCGGTGGACTGGTGGCCGAGATCCGCACCGAGCTGGCGCGGTTGATCGCCCGGCGTCGAGCGATCGCTGGACTGGCACGGTGAGCCGGACGCCCCGGACCGGCTCCCGGACCTCCCAGCAGACCTCCCGGATCGCCGGAGGCGATCCGGGAGGAACCCAGGGCTCCGCCGATCCGGCAGGAAACCCGGAGAACGGACGCGGAGGGAGTGCGGCGACGGAACGAACCCGAGGCGCTGTGAGCCGCGGCGCGGCGGTCCCGCGGCCTCGGGACGGGCTGCTCGCGGCCCTTGAGCTGAACATCGGCGCCGAGTTGCTCGACCGGGCACTCACCCATCGGTCATATGCGTACGAGAACGGCAACCTGCCGACCAACGAGCGGCTGGAGTTTCTCGGCGACGCGGTGCTCCAGCTGGTCATCACGAACGCGCTGTATCGACGTCATCCCGGCCTCGCCGAGGGCGCACTGGCCAAGCAGCGCGCCTCGGTCGTGAACATGCGTGCGCTCGCCGCCGTCGCCCGAGAGATCGGCCCGGTGGGGATCGGTCCGTACCTGCTGCTCGGCAAGGGCGAGGAGACGACCGGTGGCCGAGACAAGCCGAGCATCCTCGCTGACACCCTTGAGGCGCTCATCGGCGCGATCTACCTGGAGCTGGGGCTCGAGGTGGCATCGGACTTCGTGCATCGCTGCTTCGACCCGCTGCTCGACGAGGCGGCCGGTCGTGGTGCCGGCCTCGACTGGAAGACATCGCTACAGGAGCGCACCGCGGAGCTCGGCATGGGCCCGCCCGACTATGTGGTCACCGACTCCGGCCCGGATCACGCCAAGCGGTTCAGGGCGAGGGCCCGCATCTCCGACCGGATCTACGGTGAGGGCGAAGGCGGTAGCAAGAAGGAGGCCGAGCAGCGAGCGGCCGAGTACGCCTTCGTCGCCCTCCAGGGGCTCGCTCCGGCCGGTGCGACCTCGACGGGCACAGCACTGGACGGTGCGCCGGCGGGCTCCGTCGAGGTCGTCGAGGTCGTCGACGTGGTCGACGCGGTCGACGAGAACGGCCCGGTGAGTTCGTCCGCGCAGGTGGCCGGTACCAACGGCGGCGGCCTGGCCGGCGAAGCCGGCGCCCACGGCCTGGCGCCGGGTGTTGCCCCGCCCGAGGCGACACCGGCGGCGTCCGCCGGGGAGCTGGGCTGAGCCGTGCCGGAACTGCCCGAGGTCGAGGTGGTCCGGCTCGGCCTGGAACGCGGCGTGGTCGGTCGGACGATCGCGAAGGTCGGGGTGCTGCACCCGCGGGCCGTGCGCCGGCACGCGGCGGGCCCCACCGACTTCGAGGCGGCGCTGACCGGCCTGACGATCACGGCGGCCCGTCGCCGGGGCAAGTATCTGTGGCTGGCGCTCGCGGTTCCGGGTGACGGCGACCTCCCCGGCGGCGCCCGCGGCCTCCTCGACATGCCCGAGGCGCCGGCGCCTGCGCCGGACCAGGACGGCGACGCGCTCATCGGGCACCTTGGCATGAGCGGCCAGCTGCTGGTCGTGCCGCCGGCCGTGCCGGACCAGACCCATCTGCGGATCCGCTTCACCTTCACCGACGGCGGTCGCGAGCTCCGGTTCGTCGACCAGCGCACGTTCGGCGGGATGGCGGTTGCGGTGGGTGGAGCGTCCCTGCCCGCGCCGATCGCCCACATCGCTCGTGACCCGCTGGACCCGCTCTTCGACGATGAGGCGTTCGTGACCGGGCTCAAGGCCCGCCGCACCGGGCTGAAGCGGGCGCTGCTCGACCAGCGGCTGGTCAGCGGTATCGGCAACATCTATGCCGACGAGGCCCTGTGGGCGGCCCGGCTGCACTACGCGAGAGCGACCGAGACCCTGCACCGGCCCGACGCGCTGCGCCTGCTTGCCGAGGTGCGTGCCGTCCTGTCGGCCGCGCTCGCGGCCGGGGGTACCTCGTTCGACCGGCTCTACGTCTCCACGGAAGGCGTCAGCGGGCTGTTCGAGCGGGAGCTCGCGGCGTACGGCCGCGAGGGCCAGCCGTGCCGGCGGTGCGCGAGCCCGATCCGCCGGGACGCCTTCATGAACAGGTCCAGCTTCACCTGTGCTGTCTGCCAGCCGCGGCCACGAAACGGCCGCTGGTAGGTCGTCCGCGGATCCGGCGGCCGGGCGGCCCCGCCGCCGTGTGGGCCGTGCAGCCGTGAAGGCCGTGCAGCAGTGAAGCCGTGCAGCAGTGAAGCCGTGCAGCCGTGAAGGCCGTGACCGGGGCGCTACCCGTCCCGGACCAGCCGATGCCCGGCCGGCCGTGCCCTGCGGGCACGGTGTGTCGAAGCCGGCGCGGATGTCGATTCGGGGGGAGTATCCCCCAAGTCCGTAGGGCCGCGGCAGCGTACAGACTGGGCACCGGCGGGCGGCTCGTCCGCGGCGTGGTGGGATCGCGACCGTCTCCGTGGGATGACGCCCCCGCCATCGCCTGCGGGGACGAAGGAGACGATCCATGAACTCGGATGCGCTGCTCGGCCGGGTGCGCAAGCTACTCGCAATGGCCGAAGCCGACGGGTTGACCGACGCGGCCAGGGAGACCTACAACGCGAAGGCAGCCGAGCTGATCGCCCAGTACGGCATCGACCGAGCGCTGCTCGAGGAGGCGGGGCCGAGCAAGGTCGCGGCGGCCGACGTGGTGCTCGACATCCATCCGCCGTACGCGCGGGACAAGATCACCCTGTTGGCGAGCATCGTCGTGCCGCTGGGCTGCCGGCTGGTGCACCGCACCGAGCGGCAGCCTGGCGGCACCGGCCACACGGCACACCTGTTCGGCATGGAGGCCGACCTGACCAGGGCGCAGCTGCTGTTCACGTCGCTGCTGGTGCAGCAGGCGCATGGGATCGCGGTCACGGTGCCGCCGCCCTGGGAGGATCCGCGCGCGTTTCGGCGGTCCTGGATGGCAGGGTTCGCCGTGGCGGTGCAGCAGCGGCTGATCGCGGCCGAAGAGGCCGCGAAGGTGGCTGCGCAGCCGTCGGCGGCGCAGTCCGCTACCGGCGCGTCGGTCGCTCTCGTCCTCGCCGATCGCTCCACCCGGGTCGAGGAGCATCTGGCGAGCGTCTACCCGCGACTTCGCGCCGCCCGCGGCCGGCAGTTGTCCGGCTCCGGCGGCCGGGACGGCTACGCGGCAGGGCAGCGCGCCGACCTCGGTACGCGAAGCAGGGTTGACGCGGCTACCACCCGCCGTGCCCTCGGCTGAACGACGAGCGCGACGACGTGAGCGTTCCGGGCGGTCCGCGGACCGGCAGCCCGCGGACCTGGAGCCCGGGAACTTAGAGCTTGCCGCCCGGAAGGTTCGGGGCGGCAGTCTGGGTCGGGCCGGCCGTGCGCGGGGGCGCGTAGCCGTCACTGGGCGCGGGTACGGCGTTCCCGTTGCCGAACGGGGTCGCGCTGGGCCCGTCCACGATCGTGGCGCGTGGCACCGGCACGGCGCCGCCGTCCTGGCTGAAGTTCTGGCCGCACCCGGCAAGCAGGAGCGCGCAGCTGACGGCTCCGATGGTGGCGGCCGCCGCGGCGGCACGCCGCCCAAGTCGGGCGGGCCTGACGGCGCGCCGGACCAGGCTGCTGAGGAGGAAGGATGTCGTGTTCACGATGGCTCAGTACCCTACCGTGCCGATGAATGACCTTCCTCAGAAGTACCCACCGCATCGCCCGAACGAGTCCGTCGACACATCGGCCGCCCCCGCGGCGGGGGCGGCCGACGGGGCCGGGCCACTGCGGCTGACGGCCACCGTGTTCGGTCTGGTCCAGGGTGTCGGCTTCCGGGACTATGTCCGTACGAAGGGCCGCCGCCTTGGTCTGGCGGGCTCCGCGACCAATCGGGCGGACGGCGGGGTCGACATCGTGGCCGAGGGGCCTGCGGACGCCTGCCACGCGTTGTTGGAACTCCTCGTAACCGGCCACACGCCGGGGCGGACCGATTGGGTCGAACATGCGATCGGCCCGGCGGCGGGCGGTCTGGTCGGATTCGTCCGTCGTTGAGTCCCGTCATCACGATTGACCTGCGCAGACAGGCCCGATGACCAGGCCTTGCCGAGTCTCAAGAGTCCCCTGTTCCAGGGACGGATGCCCTGCCAGGTGGCGTGCTCTTGACTTTCGGTGACGGGGTGTGGGAGCCTTAGGTCATTCTTTGGGGCGCACTCCGCCCACGTGCGTGACGCAGGTCGCGTGCATCGGCCGGAGCAGACCAGCGGTTGGAGTATCGCCGATGGTTGGATGGGACGGGTTCACTCGCTTCGTCCCGGGTTTTGTCGCGCCCAGTACCCTGTAAGGTCACTCATCGTGGAGGACCATCACCATGGCGAAGGCCCTTTTCGGCCACGTCGGTTCCGGCAACGACCTCCGGCTCTCGTACGAGGTACGACGGCTGCGCGCCCGCGTAGCCGAGCTCGAGGCTGAGCTCGCCCGGACGCGTGCCGTCAACGACGCGCTCGTAGGCGTCGATGTCCCGGAGGACGTTCGCGAGCTGGACGTCGAACCGGCGCTGACCTGAGCTGGGTGAACCCGCTCGGCCGGTCTCGGTGATCGTTGCCGTAGTCAGGTTCGCCATGCGCTCGGCAGGCCCGTTCGCTTGGCCTGCGCGCAGGGCTCCGTTCGGTCTGGTGGCGGCAGGAACGCCCGGATCTTCGCGGATTCGCGCCCCTGCTGGATGTGCTCCGGGCTGGCGCTGGCTTCCTGTACCTCGGTGATCCTCTCTGGCTGGCTCGCGGGCACCGCTCCTCGTCAGTCTCCAGTTCTGCCCGTCGCCGCTGGTTCGTGCGGTCTGCCGGCCGTTCCGACGGGCGGATCAGGGCTGTCCACCCGACTGCCTCTCGGTGTGGCCGAGAAGGTGATCGTGGGACTCGGCGCCTCTAGCCTGCCCTGAATCCAGGCGACTGTGCAGTGGTCCTCTCGTGAGCCGGTGGCGTGACGGTGATCGGAAGTGGCTCGCCCACCTCCGTGCGCCGTGCCGCTAGGCTCCGTTGCCCATCAGGCTCCGTTGCCCATCAGGCTCCGTTGCCCATCAGGCTCCGTTGCCCATCAGCGCCGGGTGTACGCGCCATCGCGCCCCGCATCGCCGGTCGCGTCCGGTTGATGTGCGGGCGAGCGTCACGTGTCCACCATCAACGGATCTTGATGGTCTGGCGTGGGTGTAGTGGTCGACGGCACACTATCGCGTTCCGGCCACATGGTGTACGTGGTGGCGTGTCCTGTTCGTGACAGTGAGTTGGCGGATATCGTGGTCACCGACCTGGGGGTCTGGCGGCGTCGCCGGTAGACGATCCCAGGCCTGCGGCCGTGGGCGAAGCTCGTCTGGTCGGTTCCCGCGCACCGTGACGTCGCCCGGGACGCGGCCCGGAGGGTGACCTTCGGCCTCCGACCACGACGGCCCCATCGCTGCGGAGACCGGTGTATCTCAAGAGCCTGACCTTGCGGGGCTTCAAGTCCTTCGCGAGTTCGACCACGCTCCGCCTCGAGCCGGGGATCACGTGCGTCGTCGGGCCCAACGGCTCGGGCAAGAGCAACGTCGTCGACGCGATGGCCTGGGTGCTCGGCGAGCAGGGCGCGAAGGCGCTGCGCGGCGGCACGATGTCCGACGTCATCTTCGCCGGGACGCCATCACGGCCGGCGCTCGGCCGCGCCGAGGTCCTGCTGACGATCGACAACTCGGACGGTGCGCTGCCCATCGAGTACAGCGAGGTCACCGTCGGGCGGCTGATGTTCCGCAGCGGCCAGAGCGAATACACGATCAACGGGACCTCCTGCCGCCTGCTGGACATCCAGGAGCTCATGAGCGACTCCGGGATCGGCCGTGAGCTGCACGTGATCGTCGGGCAGGGTCAGCTGGATGCCGTCCTGCACGCGAGCCCCGAGGACCGGCGGGCCTTCATCGAAGAGGCCGCAGGCGTCCTCAAGCACCGCAAGCGCAAGGAGAAAGCGCTTCGCAAGCTCGAGGCCATGGCCGCCAACCTGACCCGGCTCACCGATCTGTCCGCTGAGCTGCGCCGCCAGCTCGGACCGCTCGGTCGGCAGGCCGAGATCGCCCGCAAGGCCGGCGTCATCCAGGCGACGTTGCGCGACGCCCGCCTGCGGCTGCTCGCGGACGACGTCGTCATCGCCCGCGCGCAGCTCGCCGCCGACATCGCGGACGAGGAGACCGTCCGGGCCAAGCTCGGCGAGACCGAGGCCGCGCACACCGCCGCCGCCGAGCGGGAAGCGGCGCTCGAGGCCGAGCTGGCCCGCGTCGTCCCTCGGGCCGCCGCGGCCCAGAAGACCTGGTATGCGCTGTCGTCGGTCCGCGAGCGGCTGCGCGGCACCGAGCAGCTGGCCACCGAGCGGGCCCGGCTGCTGCGGGCCGGCGCCCAGGCTCCCCGGGGCGGGCGCGACCCCGAGGAGCTGGAGCAGGAGGCCGCGGCCGTCCGCGAGCGCGAGGCGGCGCTGCAGGCCCGCCTGGAGCGTGACCGGGACACGTTGACCGAGGTGGTGAGCCGGCGGGCGGAACTCGAGGCGGCGCTCGCCGCCGAGGAGCAGGCCCTGCTCGCAGCGACCAGGGCCGCCGCTGCCCGGCGGGAGGGCATCGCCCGGCTTGCCGGCAAGGTCGAGGCGGCCCGGTCCCGGGCGGCGGCCGCCGAGGCCGACATCGTCCGGCTCAGCGAGGCCCTCGATGCAGCCCAGGCCCGCGACGCCGAGGCCAGCGGCTCGCGGGAGGCGCTGGACACCGAGCTCGCCAGGATCGAGGCGGAGCGCGAGGAGCTCGCCAGCCGGCACGAGTCGGCCGTCGCCCTGCACACCGCCGCGACCGAACGGCTGGAAGCACTGCGAGCGCAGGAACGCACCGCCGATCGTGACCGTGCTTCGGCCGCTGCCCGCCGGGACGCGCTGTCCCTGTCCCTGTCGCCGGCTGACGGGGCCGCCGCGCTTCTTGCCGTCACCGGTGAGGGCGCCGGCGAGCGCGCCGCCGCGGCGGCCGCGGACCCGGCCGGCAGGTCGGCGGGCGGCGGTGGATCGGGCGGGAAGAGTAAACAGGGCAAGCAGAGCCGGCAGGCCGAGCCCGCGCGCGTGTTCGAGCCGCCGCAGGCGCCGATCCAGGTCGTCGGCCGGCTGGCGAACATCCTCTCCGTCACCCCGGGAGCGGAAGTGGCGATCGCCGCCGCGCTGGGCCCGGCCGCCGACGCGCTCGCCGTAGGATCCGTCGACGACGTGATCAGTGCACTGGGCTGGCTGCGGACCTCCGAGGCTGGCCGCGCGGCGTTCGTGCCGGCATTCCCGGCGCCGCCGGCGGTGCCCGCCCTGGCCGGGCTGACCGACGGTCTTCCCGGCGGCGCCGTGCCCGCGCTCGAGCTCGTGCGGGTCGTCGACCAGCGGTTCGCGCCGGCAGTGGCCGCCATCCTGGGCGGCGTGGCGGTCGTCGGCGGCCTGGCCGGTGCCGCCAAGCTCGCCGCGGCCCGCCCGGGGCTGCGGCTGGTGACCCGGGACGGCGACACCCTCGGCCCCCCGGCCGCCGTCGGTGGCAGCGCCCACGCTCCTTCGCTGCTGGAGCTCGCCGCCGCGGCGGACGAGGCCGCGGCCGCGATGGCGGAGGCTGAGGGGCGGGCCGAGGCGTCTCGCACCGCGATGGAGCCCGCCCGCGACGAGGTCGCCAGGACCAGGGCGGCCATCGACGCGGCCAATGCCGACCGCTCGGCGGCGGGCGCCCGCCACCGAGCGCTCGCCGACCAGCTCGCCCAGCTCGATCGGGGCCGGGGCTCGGTCGCGGGGGAGATCAACCGGTTGGAGCGCGGCCGGCTCGCGGCCGAGGCGACCCGTGACCAGGCCTACGGCGCGCTCGCCGAGCTGGAGGCGGCGCTCGCGGCGAGCGACGAGGAGCCGGACGTCGACGAGCGGCCGATCGAGGAACGCGACCGGCTCGTCGCCGCGACCGCCGCCGTTCGCGGCGAGGAGGTCGAGGCCAGGCTCGCGGTGCGGACCAGCGAGGAGCGTGCCCGCGGTCTCGCCGGCCGGGCCGATGCCCTGCTGCGCCAGGCGACCGCGGAGCGAACAGCGCGGGCGGCGGCCGCACGCACCCGCGCGCTGCGCGAACGGCAGGCGAAGATCGCCTCCGCGGTCGCGGCCGGCGCCCAGGAGGCACTGGTCGCGTGCGAGTCCTCGCTGTCCGCCGCTGCCGCCGAGCGGGAGCAGGCCGAGACCGCCCGCCGCGCGACCGACACGGAGCTGGCCGGGGTGCGCGACCGGGTGCGCGCCTATGCCTCGGCGCTGGCCGCGCTGCGCGACGAGGCGCACCGCGACGAGCTGGCACGCGAGGCCAAGCGGCTGCGAGCGGAGGCGTTGGACGCCAAGGCGATGGAGGAGCACGGCATCGCCGCCGACGACCTCGTCGCCGAGTACGGGCCGACCAGGCCGGTGCCGCCGGACGAGGAGGGCGGCAAGGAACGGCCGTTCGACCGGGTCGAGCAGACGGCGCGGCTCGCCACCGCCGAGAAGCAGCTCACCCGGCTCGGGAAGATCAACCCGCTCGCCCTCGAGGAGTTCGAGGCGCTGCAGGAGCGGGCCGCCTTCCTGGCGACGCAGCTCGACGACATCAAGAACACCCGTCGCGACCTGCTGCTGGTCGTGGAGGAGGTCGACGCACGCGTCCGGGAGGTGTTCGCCGCCGCGTTTGGCGACACCGCCCGCGAGTTCGAGATCGTCTTCCAGACGCTTTTCCCCGGCGGCGAGGGGCGGCTCGTGCTCACCGATCCCGAGGACATGCTGGCCACCGGGATCGAGGTCGAGGCCCGCCCGCCGGGCAAGAAGGTCAAGCGGCTTTCGCTGCTGTCCGGCGGCGAGCGCTCGCTGACGGCGCTGGCACTGCTGTTGGCGATCTTCCGGGCGCGGCCGTCACCGTTCTACGTCCTCGACGAGGTCGAGGCCGCGCTGGACGACCGGAACCTCGGCCGGCTGCTGAACGCCGTCGAGGGACTCAGGCAGAAGTCGCAGCTGATCATCATCACCCATCAGAAGCGCACGATGGAGATCGCCGACGCGTTGTACGGAGTCTCGATGCGCGGCGACGGCGTGACCACGGTGATCAGCCAGCGGCTGCGGGAGCGCGCCTCCGCTTAGCGCTGCCCACGGGAACGGGCGCCCAGCTGGGCATGCCGACGAGCGCTGGAGCGCCACTACCGCGTCCGGCGAGGTGCGCCCGGGGCTACCTCCGCTCGGCGAGGCTGGAAGGATCGAGGCGTGGAGTACCTCTACATCATCGTCGTGATCGCCGTCGTGCTGGTGGTCGCGGCCGGCACTCTGGTCGGCACCGCCGTGCGCCGTCGGCCCCGGCTGCCACGGGCCCGCCCGGGCGCCGACACGCTGACCGGACCGGGACCGGCGGGTGGGGTTGGCACGCTGGAAGCGCCGCCATCCGGCGTGGCGGAGGCCGAGGCGGGAGCGCTGGCCGAGGCACCCGCGCCGGCACCGGCACCGCCGGGCCTGGAGGCGCCGGCACCGCCGGGCCTGGAGGTGCCGGCGCCGGCGGTGGGTCGGCTCGTCCGGCTACGCGCTCGGCTGGCCCGGTCGCAGTCCTCGCTCGGCCGTGGCCTGCTGTCGCTGCTGTCCGGCGACGACCTGTCGGAGGACGACTGGGAGGACGTCGAGGCGACGTTGCTGCTCGCCGACGTCGGGGTCGCCGCGACCGGCGAGCTCGTCTCGGCGCTGCGTGAGCGCACGGCCGTCCTGGGCGCGCGCACCTACGGCGACGTGCGGGAGATGCTGCGCGACGAGCTGCTCGCTCAGGTGGGCACGGCCTTCGACCGGTCCCTGCGGACCTCGGCCGAGGATCGGCCCGCGGTCATGCTGGTCGTGGGTGTCAATGGCACCGGCAAGACGACGACCTGCGGCAAGATCGCCAGGTTGCTGGTGGCTGACGGCCGGTCGGTGGTGCTCGGCGCCGCCGACACCTTCCGCGCCGCCGCCGCCGATCAGTTGGAGACCTGGGGTGGGCGGGTCGGCGCGGTGACCGTGCGCGGACCGGAGGGGGCTGACCCGGCGTCGGTCGCGTTCGACGCAGTGAAGCGAGGCGTCGCCGCCGGTGCCGATATCGTCGTGATCGACACCGCTGGTCGCCTGCATACCAAGGTGGGCTTGATGGACGAACTTTCCAAGATTAAGCGGGTCGTTTCCAAGCAAGGTCCCGTCGACGAGGTGATCCTCGTGCTCGACGCGACAACAGGTCAGAACGCCCTCACCCAGGCGCGGGTGTTCGCCGAGGCCGTGGACATCACCGGTGTTGCCCTCACCAAGCTGGACGGCACGGCCAAGGGAGGCATCGTCATCGCCGTCCAACGTGAACTGGGCGTTCCCGTCAAGCTGGTCGGTCTGGGCGAGGGTCCGGACGACCTCGCGCCCTTCGAGCCGGAAGGCTTCGTCGAGGCCCTGCTTGGTGACGCCACGGGCTGACCCATCGCTGCCTGGTGGCTTCCGCGGGTGTTCGCGCAGGTGAAGGCCAGGCGGAGTCATCGCGGTCGCGTCGGCGGGTGTCATCGCTCGGCCTGCGGTCATCTGCGGTCATCGGTGGGCCGTGAAGGCGGGGCGGATGCCGGATGTGGCCTGGGACACACCTAATTGCCCGCAGGTCTTTATTTCGAGGCACAACCCGCTCTAGGATCTTGCGGCGGTCGTCTTTGCCTCCTGGCCGCGCCCGCACTTCGCGAGGGTCCCCGCCGGCGATGTCTGGTTGGGGGAAACCAGCGTCCGGCGGGGTGTCCCGCCCTCCTCAACGGAGAGGGCGGACCCGGCAGGCGGACATCCCCTGCCGGAGTCCGTGCGGCATACCTCGCCGGACCGCCGGGATCTAGGCGACCGGCGGTGTTGCCGGATCGCGAAGACGGGCCGGTTTTGGGCTTGGCGGCGGGGCGGTGGCCGGTGCGGGTGCGTACCCTAGGACTGTCCGTTCCGACGCGGCCCCGGGGCTCCGATGTGGTCTTAGGGTTTCGATGCGGTCTTGGGGCTCCGATACGGTCCTGAGACTTCAACACGGTCTTGAGGCACAGCAGGCGACTGTTCTGACGGGTCGTGTTCGTCAGCCGTCGTGGCATTCGGCGGCCCGCCCGACGTGGTCGGGCCGTCCGATGGTCACGCGGACGGGCCTCTCCCAGCACAGGTCAGCGATCCCGGAGTGTGCGCGTGTTCGACACCCTGTCCAGCCGGCTCGAAACGGTCTTCAAGTCGCTGCGCGGCAGGGGCCGGCTGTCCGAGGCCGATATCGACGCCACCGCGCGGGAGATCCGGGTGGCGCTGCTCGAGGCCGACGTCGCGCTGCCGGTCGTCCGCGCGTTCATCGCGGCGATCAAGGAGCGTGCCCGCGGCGTCGTCGTCAGCCAGGCGCTGAACCCGGCCCAGCAGGTCATCAAGATCGTCAATGAGGAGCTCATCGGCATCCTCGGTGGCGGCACCACGACGCTGCGGATGGCCAAGACTCCACCCACGGTCATCCTGCTCGCCGGCCTGCAGGGCACCGGTAAGACGACGCTGGCCGGCAAGCTCGGTATGTGGCTGAAGAAGCAGGGCCACACGCCGCTGCTGGTGGCCGCGGACCTGCAGCGCCCGAACGCGGTGAACCAGCTGCAGGTCGTCGGGTCGAGGGCCGGCGTCGAGGTGTTCGCCCCCGAGCCCGGTAACGGCATCGGTGATCCGGTCGCGGTCGCCCGCGACGCCATCGCCCACGCCCGCCGGCACGTCCACGACGTGGTCGTCGTCGACACCGCCGGTCGCCTCGGCATCGACGAAGAAATGATGCGGCAGGCGGCCGACATCCGCGACGCGGTCGACCCGGACGAGATCCTGTTCGTCGTCGACGCGATGGTCGGCCAGGACGCCGTCACGACGGCGCTGGCCTTCCTCGACGGTGTCGGCTTCAGCGGGGTGGTGCTCACCAAGCTCGACGGTGACGCCCGTGGCGGCGCCGCGCTGTCGGTGGCACACGTCACCGGCCGGCCGATCATGTTCGCCTCCACCGGCGAGGCCCTTCCCGACTTCGACGTCTTCCACCCAGAGCGGATGGCGTCGCGCATCCTGGGCATGGGTGACGTGCTCACCCTGATCGAGCAGGCCGAACAGGCCTTCGATCAGGATGAGGCCGAGGAAATGGCGCGGAAGATGGCCGCGTCGGAGTTCACCCTCGAGGACTTCCTCAACCAGATGCTGGCCGTCCGCCGGCTCGGCCCGATCGGCAACCTGCTCGGGATGCTGCCCGGCATGGGCCAGATGAAGGACCAGCTGGCCCAGGTCGACGACCGGGACGTCGACCGGGTGGTCGCGATCATCCGGTCGATGACGCCGGG
>Ga0068859_100000642_pt1 | contig 34917 bp, 29 predicted proteins | sample KBSSwiS22_FD_66585 | JGI IMG/M metagenome (GOLD analysis project Ga0068859, IMG submission 66585) | Switchgrass rhizosphere microbial communities from Kellogg Biological Station, Michigan, USA - KBS Switchgrass S2-2 | ecosystem: Host-associated > Plants > Roots > Rhizosphere > Soil ... | reverse complement strand
CATCCAATCAAACATTATGTAATAATAGTAATACCTCTGCCATTAATTTCAGCGGAACTGTAGCCGGAACTGTTTATAACTGGACTAATAGTAATGCAACAATAGGATTGGCAGCAGGTGGTACAGGAAATATCCCATCATTTACTGCAAGCAGCAATGGAGCAACTATCAATACTGCTACTATAACGGTAACGCCTGTCTTCAATGGTTGTCCGGGTACGCCAAAAACATTTAACATTACGATTAATCCAATGCCTGATGTGGCACAACCTGCAGACCAGTCATTATGCAGTGGCAACTTTACGGCTCCCATTAACTTTACAGGCCCCGTTGCAGGCACAGTGTACAACTGGACAAACAGTAATCCTTCCATTGGGCTGGCAGCAAGTGGTACAGGAAATATTGCTGCTTTTGCTGCTACCGCTGGTAATGCAACAGCAACAGCCACAATAACTGTAACTGCATCAATAAATGGTTGTGCAGCGCCATCAAAAACATTTACCATAACGGTTAACCCTACACCCAATGTGGTGCAGCCAAGCAATCAAACATTATGCGATAACAGCAATACCACTGCCATTAATTTCAGCGGCACAGTAGCGGGAACTGTTTATAACTGGACGAATAGTAATACAACAATAGGTCTTGCAGCAAGTGGTACGGGAAATATTCCATCGTTTACCGCAAGCAGCAATGGCGCCACTACAAACAGCGCTACTATTACAATAACACCAACCTTTAATGGTTGCCCCGGTACGCCAAAAACATTTACCATTACCGTAAACCCAATGCCTGATGTGGCACAACCTGCAGACCAGTCATTATGCAGTGGCAACTTTACGGCTCCGATAAACTTTACCGGACCTGTTGCAGGAACCATTTATACATGGACCAATACCAATACGGTAATTGGTTTGACCGCAAGCGGAACCGGAAATATTGCATCCTTCCAGGCAAGCAGCAATGGTACTACTGTTGCAACAGCAACTATCACTGTAACACCATCAATGGGTGGTTGTGCAGCACCGTCAAAAACATTCAGCATAACTGTTAGCCCTACACCCAATGTGGTGCAACCTGCTGGTCAAACATTATGTGATAACAGCAATACCGCAGCCATCTCATTCAGCGGAACTGTAACCGGAACGGTTTATAACTGGACCAACAACAATACCTCAATAGGGCTGGCCGCAAGTGGCACAGGAAATATTTCATCATTTACAGCAAGCAGCAACGGCGCGTCAGTAAATACTGCTACCATAACGGTAACGCCAACACTTAATGGATGCCCTGGTACTCCAAAAACATTTACTATTACGGTTAATCCCAAACCCGATATTGTGCAGCCAAACGACCAGGTATTGTGTAACGGTGCTTATACCGCAGCAATAAACTTTACCGGAGCTGTTAACGGAGCGGTGTACACCTGGACCAACACTGCACCATTAATCGGCCTTGCAGCTAGCGGTACAGGAAATATTCCATCATTCCAGGCATTCAGTAATGGATCGTACGTGGCAAACGCAACCATCACAGTAAATGTATCTGCTAATGGTTGTGCTGCGCTTCCTAAAACATTTGTGATCACGGTAAACCCCATACCAACTATTGCCCAACCAGGCAACCAGGTGGTTTGTAATGGGGCAACTATAAACCCAATAACATTTACAGGCAATATCAGCAGTACTGTTTACAGCTGGACGAATAATAATACACTGATAGGTTTACCAGCATCCGGCACGGGGGATATTGCATCTTTTACTGCGGTTAATAATACGGCATCACCCATTACCGCAACCATAACCGTATTACCAAAAACGGCAACTTGTTCCGGTACGCCAAAAACATTTACAGTAACTATTAATCCAACACCTTCGGTGGTAGCAAAAAACAGTACCGAAGTTTGTTTGGGTAAAACAGTACAGTTAACTGCAACCGGTGCAGCTCAATATACATGGGCACCGGTGGATCATCTAACTTGTTCAAACTGCGCCAGCCCTGTTGCTAAACCTATAGACTCTATCATTTACACGGTAAAAGGAACCAGCTCCTTTGGTTGTGTGGCTTATGATTCAGTGCTGTTAAGTGTTATAAAACCATTCCAAATGCAGGTTACACCAAATGATACTTTGTGTATTGGTGAAACCACCAGCGTAGGTGCGTCTAATGCTGCCAGTTATTTATGGAGTCCGCCGGCGGGTTTAAACAGAACCAATATAGCTAACCCAACAGCAAGGCCTGTAGTTACCACAAAATACCAGGTGATAGGTTTTGACGGGCATAATTGTTTTACCGATACCGGCTACGTTTTAATAACGGTAGGGCCTAAGCCAACCGTTAACTTAGGGCCAGACAGGGTACTATCTACCGGTACACCATTAACACTAAATGCAATCACCCAAAACGGACCGATCATCAGGTACGAATGGACGCCTGCATCAGAGTTAAGCTGTAACAATTGCCCTTCGCCAACCACGGTGGTAAGAAACAATTCTTTCTATACGGTAGAAGTAACCAATACTTTCGGCTGTAAAGCGGTTGATACACTCATCATCAATTCAATTTGTAAAAGTGCGCAGGTATTTGTGCCCAATGCGTTTACGCCTGATGGTGATGGCCTGAATGATATTTTAATGGTAAGAGGACGGGGTATTACAGTAAAATCATTCCGCATTTTTAACAGGTGGGGTGAGCTGGTATTTGAAAAACTGAATTTTTACCCGGATGATCCTAAATATGGCTGGGATGGAAGGGTGAGAGGCGTACCTGCAACACCTGACGTATTTGTGTATACGCTGGAAGTGTTTTGCGATAATGGTATACCGTTTACTTACAAAGGAAACATTACCGTGTTAAAATAATTTTATAACCTATCCCTATGAATTGCGCCATGTTAAAGGATGATGTAAAGAGGAACATACAATGGCAAATACCATGTGGCAAATAAAAATACAAATGAACACATGAAACCGACTAAAAAAAACTTATTGCTGTTGGCAGTTTGCCTGCTGGTAAAATTTGCCAGCGGCCAGGATATAAATTTCTCGCAGTTTTATGATCTGCCCTTATTAAGAAATCCATCGCTTGCAGGAATTTTTGTTGGAGATATCAGGGTCACAGCTGCTTACCGAAACCAGTGGCAAAGCGTAACCGTTCCATACCGCACTTTTGGCCTGGGTGCAGAATTTAAAAAACCAATAGGGCAAAATTCAGATGATTTTTTTACATACGGTTTACAATTGTCCAATGATATTGCAGGCGATTCAAGATTAAGTCGTACGCAGGCTTTTCCTGTATTTAATTATCATAAATCACTTAGTGGAGATAAGAACACTTACTTATCAGCAGGTATAATGGGCGGGCCGGTAATGCAGCGTTTTGATCCCACCAAATTAACTTTCGACGATCAGTATGTGAATGGCGCTTATAGTGCAGCCAACCCCACCAAACAAACTTTTAACAGCACCAAACTCACTTACTGGGATGGTACTGCAGGCTTATGCTTCAGCAGTGTTGCGGGGCAAAGCACACACTATTATATCGGTGTGGGTTTATTCCATTTCACCAGCCCTAAAGTAGCTTTTCAACAACAGAACGATATCATCCTGAACAAAAAATGGGTGATCAATGCTGGCTTTGCAGCACCTGTTAGTGATGCGGATCGCCTTATCATGTACCTGGATTATTTTATGCAGGGTGGTGCCAGGCAGGGACAGGGCGGCTTTATGCTGAATCATGACCTGGTGCAATATGACGAAGATCAAAAAATAAGTATATCCGGTGGATTATATTACCGCTGGAAGGATGCATTTTTGCCCGTTGTAAAACTGGATTATTATGAGTATAGTATTGGTGTTTCTTATGATGTAAACTCAAGCAAATTAAAAAGTGCATCGCAATACAGGGGCGCTTATGAAGTAACGTTGGGTTATAAAACTTTCAATAATAAATACAATACTTCGGCTAATAAAGTAAAATGTCCGTTATTCTATTAAGGTTGACAACCATTTGGGAGACTTTTTGAAGCACGGAAATCTACTACAGAAAACTACTATTCTGTTATGATCTTTTTACGATAAGCACTGTGATTTTTAAGCTGCAAATTGTTGAAAAATATCGACAGGAGTTACCCACAAAATCCGCTGTTGGTATGGTTTTTGGCCCATAAAATAAAAATCCACCTATATGCGAACTCTTTCATTCTTAGTGATCGGCTGCGTTGTTTTATTTGTTGTTATTTTTACTTTGATCACCATTTTATTTATTAAGTTTTAATGAGCGGAGAACCGGTTAGCAGCACAGTTATTTTTATTCTGTTAGGGTTATCAACCTTAATAAGAATCTTTTTGTTGTGAGGTTTCTATTAAGGTTGTCAACCTTAGAAAGAGCCTTCCTGCAGTGAGCTTTTTTTGCTTAACAAGCGTCTTTTTGTCAATGAAGTTTTCGCAAAGGTTGACAACCTTGTTGTTCATTCTCTTTTTCCAGGAATAAAATGTAATCAATTGAGGTGTGCCAGGCTTTCGGCATCAGCAAAAACAACATCGCTAAAATCTTTCACCACATTATACAAAGTATCCCTTTCCACCGGTTGTCTTTTTACCTGTTTGATCAGTGTAACTAATTCTGCTGTGCTCATCCTGGGTGTTTGTTCTTCACTACCTGCCATACTGTAAATTTTTGTACTGTCATCAATAGTACCATCAATATCGTTCACACCAAAGCTTAAGCTTAATTGTGCATTCTGCCTGCCCAGCATTGGCCAGTATGCTTTAAGGTGAGGGAAGTTGTCTAAGTAAATCCTTGCAATAGCATACAGCCTCATATCTTCTGTAATGTTGCTTTCGGGTACATGGCTCATATCATTATCATGGTTGCGAAACTTTAAAGGAATAAAAGTATTAAAGCCTTTGGTTTTATCCTGCAGTTCACGCAGTCTTCTCATATGATCAATGCGGTGTTCATATTTTTCAATGTGGCCGTATAGCATGGTAGCATTACTGTGCATGCCTAATTTATGTGCTTCTTCATGAATGGCTAACCAGCCATCAGCATTTACCTTATCTGCAGATATCTGTTCCCTTATTTCAGGATGAAAAATTTCTGCACCACCACCGGGTAAACTGTCCAGCCCGGCTTCGTGTAATTTTTTCATGCCTTCAGCAATAGATAGTTTTGCCTTGCGGAACATATAATCCAGCTCCACTGCCGTAAATGCTTTTACATGCAGTTCGGGGCGATGGACTTTTATCTTTTGCATCAGTTCAATAAAGTATTCCATATTCATTTTAGGATGCACGCCACCCACAATATGCACTTCGGTAATAGGTTTACCATCGTAGGTCTTTACAATGTCCAGCATCTGGTCAATGCTTAGTTCCCAGCCATCTTCCTTATGTGCATACAGGCGGCTGTAGCTGCAGAATTTACAACTGAACACGCAAACATTAGTGGGTTCTATATGAAAATTGCGGTTGAAGTAAGTTTTATCACCATGTAATCTTTCCCTGATAAAATTGGCCAGTGCACCCACAAAAGAAAGACTGCCTTTTTCAAAAAGCACCAGGCATTCTTCGTCGGTTATGCGTTTGCCATCTTTTACTTTTTGTGCAATATTTTGTAAGGCTTTGTCTGCAGTGGAATTGATCAAAATATCTATAGAAGTGCTCATGGGAATTTTTTTGCAAATTTACGGTGATAAAAGTATACTAGCGCTATACTTTATTGGAAGAAAGCATTACAGGTATGTTTTGTTTTTGATGAGTGGCAATTTCTGTTGACAGCCCGGCGGTATTGAGAAGATTATTTATCTTCACAGCAATTACTAACCTTAATAGTAACCTGTTACAACAAGATTTTTAAACCAAAACTTTAATGCTGAAATTGAAAACTATACTATTTACCTGCCTGTTTCTTTTAACCTTTTCTTCCTTAATAGCTCAATCTTATAAATATGTCTATTATTTTGATAAGGACTTAAATTCCTGCCCAAAAGCAAAATCAATTATCACAGCAAAAGGTTATACTCATGATGGGCTGTTGCAAGTAGATTACTTTAGTAATACAACTGGTGTATTACTTTTGGCTGTTAATTATACAGATTCCTCTCTAAGTGTGCAGCAGGGATTATTTAGATCTTATTACGACAATGCGGTTTTAGAAAAAGAAGGCAATTATGACAATGGTATGATGCAGGGACTTTGGCAGCATTGGGACGAAAAAGGGCTAAAAACAGATTCTATGATCTATGAAAAGGATTATAAGATAAGGTACGCCGCTTTCACCCATTATCACAAAGACAAACACTTATTATCTTCTTATGCTTTTACTGATAGCCTGCAAAATACGTTTGTAGAAAAATATATTTCAGATAAAGGGATTGTATCGAGTGAAGTGAATTTTTATGGACAAAAGGGGTTACTAAAAACTTATGACAGCATTGGTGTTCAACTTTCATCAGATTCCGTTTTTACAAGAGAGGAGATCGAAGCTGAATTTCCGGGAGGCACTTATGGATGGAACACATTCCTTAAAAAAAATCTTAATGGTGATGTGCCCACCGATCACGGTGCGCCATCCGGCACATATACTGTTGTTGTAAGATTCGTTGTGAATAAAGATGGAACACTTTCTAATATTCACACTGAAACTACGAACAAATATGGTATTGATAAAGAAGCCATGAGGATTATACAAATTTCACCTAAATGGATTCCTGCCAAACAGTTTGGCCGGCTGGTGAATGCATACAGGAGGCAACCCATTACCTTTTTAGTCCAATCGCAATAGCAAGTGATCGTTTTTGAAAAATAAATGTATATCTTCCAAGTCTAAACTAAACGCAATATGAATATTAAGTTTCGCCTTACGGTAATGAGCTTTTTACAATTCTTTGTTTGGGGCATCTGGCTTATTTCTTTGGGGGGATATATGTTTGTAAACTTTGGTTCCGAAGCTAGTATTGGTTCTAAAATAGGCAATACATACGGAACTATGGGTTGGGCATCTTTGTTTATGCCTGCTTTAATGGGCATTCTTGCTGATAAATACCTGAGAGCAGAAATTGTTTTGGGCATTTGTCATATACTTGGCGGCGGAGCTTTATATTATGCAAGTACGGTCACAAATGCAGGAGACATGTATTGGGCTATTTTTTTAGTAAGTAGTTTTTATATGCCTACAATTGCTTTAAGCAATTCTGTATCGTATAGCCTGTTAAGCAAAAATAATATTGATATACAAAAATCTTTTGCCCCTATACGTTTTTTTGGAACCGTAGGTTTTATTGTAGCGGAAACCGCGGTTGATTTATTAGGATGGACCAAGAACAATCACCAGTTTTATTTTGCTGCAGTAGCGGCAATATGCACTGGTTTATATAGCTTTAGTTTGCCCCCTGTTGAAGTAAGTAAATCAACAGAAAAAAAATCTTTTGCTAGTCGCTTAGGTCTTGATGCATTTCAGTTATTTAAAAGTTCAATAATGGCTAAGTTTTTTTTGTTTGCCATGTTTTTGGGAGCGGCATTACAAATAACAAATATGTTCGGTAATCCTTTTTTAGGTGATTTTGCAAATATGCCTGAATATGCAGAAAGTTTTGCGGTAAAACATAGTAATATTTTGATATCACTTTCTCAATATTCTGAGACGCTTTTTATCCTTGCTATACCATTTTTTCTGCGGCGCTTTGGTATAAAATGGGTAATGTTTATAAGCATGGCTGCTTGGGTACTTAGATTTGGTTTATTTGGGATAGGTAATCCAGGTTCGGGATTGTGGCTTTTACTGTTATCCATGATCGTTTATGGTATGGCCTTCGATTTCTTTAATATTTCGGGTTCATTGTTTGTTGATAAAGAATCTAAACCAAGCATTAGAGCCAGCGCACAAGGGTTATTTATGTTAATGACAAACGGTTTGGGAGCTATTCTTGGAGGATTATTTGCAGGCAAAGTTGTAGATCATTTTACTGATGCAACCGGCTTAAAAAATTGGCCGAATATATGGTTTTCATTTGCTGCCTACGCACTTGCAATTGCTATATTATTCTTATTGTTATTCAAATACAAACATGATCCTAACGCTATAAAAAATTTACATCCTGAGCCTTTATTGCCAATGGAATAAATATACCTTCCTGCATAAAACAAAAATCTCCGGCTTTACAAACCGGAGATTTTTTATTGAACTATAATTCGTTAATTACTTTAAAGCTTCTATCTTTTTTACAAAATTGGCTTTAGGTTGTGCACCTACCAATTTATCAACTACCTGTCCGCCTTTTACAAAAAGAATTGCAGGAATGCTGGTGATACCGTAGTTCATAGAAACCTGCGGATTGTGGTCAACATTTACTTTACCAATATTTACCTTGCCTTCGTACTCTTTGCTAAGTTCTTCAATTACAGGGCCTATTGCACGGCATGGGCCGCACCATTCTGCCCAAAAGTCAATAACGGTTAATTTATCGCTATCTAAAACATTTGTCTTAAAGTTTGCATCTGTGAATTCGTGTGCCATAATATATTTTTATTTTAATTTTCTTAAAAGAGGACAAATTTAAGTCCAATCCTGTTAATGTGCTGTTATGACATATCCACATTATGTGAATGTGCCAATATGCAAGTATTGTTATGTCACTGCGGCATCAATAAATTTCTAAAATCGAAAATTCATTAGGCGTCAGACGGCTCCAAGCCGTCATGACGCCTATGTACAGGCGTCTTGACGGTTCCGAACCGTCTGACGCCAAACCAGCATAAACATGCTAAAACCACCATTTGTCTTGCATTTGACAATTTTAGAAATTAATTTTATTCACTAAACTAAATTTTATGTATTTAATCAGAGAAGTATTCCAGGCAAAACCAGGAAAGGCGAAGGACCTGGTTAAAATGTTTAAATTGGCTGCCCCTCATTTTGAAAAGATGGGAGACATGAAAGCGATGAAAGTAATGACCGATGCAGTAAGCACTTACTGGACGGTAGTTGTAGAATCGGAAACAGACGACATAGGTTCTTTCTTCGGCAACATGCGCAGCGCCACCATGAGCGATGAACTGAAGAACATTATGAAGGGTTACATGGATTGTGTGGAAGGAGGAAAGAGGGAGATTTTTTTGATTGAGTAAGTGTTTGCTAAATTGTTTGATGGTTTAATTGTTAAGATACTAAAAACCAAAGGCGCAAAACAATTAAACCATCAAACAATTAAACCATTATCCTGACACCACACTCACCTCCACATCAATATTATTATTTAAGAACACTGCCATTTCATCATTCATGGTAAAACCTTTTTCCATGGTGTACATGCCTACTTTATAATTATTGCGTGCATCTTTTACATTGAACCTGATAGGTGTTTTGCCGGGATTGGTCTTAATATTGTTATCGATAAAATTAATAAAATCGGTATTAACAAATTGTGGCTGCACGTCAATGATCACCTGTTTGGTAAGCGCTGTTTTCACAGTTTCTAATAAATGGATCTTGCTTAACGCAAACTGGTATTCGGTACTGTTATACCGTTGTTTAAAACCACCTTCCACCAGTACGATCATTCCTTTTTCCAAATAGTTCTGGTACTTCACATAGTCTTCGCTCCATAACATAAATTCGGCTTTGCCGGAAAAATCTTCAATAGTAAGAATGCCAAAATTCTTCCCGGTCTTGGTAAGGCGGTGTGCAGCATCAATAACTAACCCGGCTACACGAAATTGCTTGGCAGGGCTGGGGTTGCTGTTTACCGTGTTTTTAAACTCCACATAATCCGCCAGTGCAGTAATATTATAATGCCGCAGTTCAAATTTGTAATTGTCCAGCGGGTGCCCGCTGATGTACATGCCCGTAACTTCTTTCTCATAATCCAGTTGCTGTACCAATGGCCAGGGTTCGCAAATGGATAATTTAGGCGGCATAATTTCAGGCATTACCAAATCTCCAAACAAAGTGTTGGTGGTGCTGGCAGATTGCGATTGAAATACGTTGCCGAATTTTATGATCTTTTCTAACCCGCTAACATCACCGGGAGCCGCATAAAAATATTGTGCACGGATGATATCGTTAAAGCAATCAAAAGCGCCGCTGTAGGCAAGGCTTTCCATTGATTTTTTATTCAGCGATTTTTGATTGCAGCGTTTGGCCAGGTCAAAAATATTTTTAAAAGCTCCGTGTTTATCCCTTTCAAAAATAATGTCTTCAATGGCTTTTTCGCCCACACCTTTTAAACCACTGAAGCCAAAGCGGATCTCACCTTTTTTATTTACTGCAAAACCGCTCTGGCTTTCATTAATATCAGGCCCCAATACTTTTAATCCCATGCGTTTACATTCCTCCATAAAAAAAGTGATCTTATCAATGCTGCCGGCATGGTTCAATACAGCAGCCATGTATTCGCTGGGGTAGTGGGCTTTTAAATAAGCTGTTTGATACGCCACAAACGCATAACAGGTACTGTGCGATTTATTGAAAGCGTATTGAGCAAAAGCTTCCCAGTCTGTCCATATCTTTTCTAATTTTTCTGCAGGATGATTTTTTGCTGTTGCACCACTGATAAACTGCGCCTTCATTTTATTCAGTACCGCAATTTGTTTTTTACCCATTGCTTTACGCAGCACATCCGCATCTCCTTTACTAAAGCCCGCTAATTTTTGAGAGAGCAACATCACCTGTTCCTGGTACACCGTAATGCCATAAGTTTCACGCAGGTGTTCCTCCATGTCTGCTAAATCATATTCCACTTGTTTTTTGCCATGCTTACGATCGATGTAATCAGGAATATAACTCATCGGGCCGGGACGGTACAAAGCGTTCATCGCAATAAGGTCATCAAATTTATCCGGCTTCAGTTCACGTAAATATTTCTGCATACCGGCACTTTCAAACTGGAAGGTACCATTGGTATCCCCACGCTGGTAAAGCTGGTAAGTTTTTTCATCATCTAAAGGAATATAATCAATATCGATTTCAACACCATGATTTTGTTTGATCAATGAAAGTGCAGTTTTTAAAATGCTGAGGGTCTTTAATCCCAAAAAGTCCATTTTAATTACACCGGCTTCTTCAATGGTGCCGCCTTCGATCTGTGTTAACCACAATTCACTTTCTTTTGATGTGGCAACGGGGATAAGGTCGGTAAGATCTTTGGGTGCAATGATGATACCTGCAGCATGTATGCCCGTGTTACGAACAGAACCTTCTAAAATTTCCGCTTCATGCAAAATGGTACTTCGTAAATCGGTGCCATCGTAAATAGCCCTTAGTTGTTTTACACCTTCAAGATCATCAGCCTGCAGCGCTTCTTTTTCTTCTAAAGATTTTTCTCCATTCTTTGCTTCTTTAGTGGTGAAGGGTGCATGCAATAATCTTTTTAAATTAATGCCGGGTCGTTCCGGAACTAATTTGGATAATGCACGGCTTTCAGGTAATGGCAGGTCCATCACACGTGCCACGTCGGCAATACTTGATTTAGCAGCCATAGTACCATACGTGATAATTTGCGCCACCTGGTTCTTGCCATATTTATCCACCACGTAATTGATCACTTTCTGCCTGCCATCATCATCAAAATCCGTATCAATATCGGGCATGCTTTTACGATCGGGGTTCAGGAACCTTTCGAACAGTAAATTATATTTTATAGGATCGATGTTGGTAATGCCAATACAATAGGCTACAACAGAACCAGCAGCAGAACCACGACCGGGCCCTACAAATACACCCATCTCTCTTCCGGCTTTAATAAAATCGCTTACAATTAAAAAGTATCCGGCAAAGCCCATAGATTTAATTACACCTAATTCAAACTGTATTCTTTCTTCTGTCTCCGGAGTCAGAATTTTATAGCGTTCTTTCGCACCTGCCCACGTAATGCTTTCTAAATACTCATCCTGTGTTTTAAAATTAGCGGGTACCACAAAGTTGGGTAATAAAATATCTCTTTTCAGATCCAGAATGTCAACCTTATCTACAATTTCATTGGTGTTGTCGATGGCTTCGGGCAAGTCTTCAAACACTTTTATCATCTCCTCCGTCTTCTTAAAATAAAACTGGTCGTTAGGAAATCCAAAGCGTTTATTTTTTATGGAAACATCATCATCACTAAATTCCCTGTTGGCAGGAGTGGCCTGTTTTTCGCCGGTGTTGATGCACAATAAAATATCATGTGCATTAAAATCAGACTGGTCCACATAATGAGAATCATTACTGGCAATAACTTTTACGTTGTATTTTTTTGCAAACTTCAATAACACCGCATTTACTTTTTCCTGGTCGGGGATGCCATGTTTTTGTAATTCGATATAATAATCTTTTTGAAAAATATTCAGCCACCATTTAAATTCATTCTCGCCTTCTTCTTCACCTTTTTTTAAAATGGTTTGCGGCACCAATGCACCAAGGCAGCAGGTGGTGGCAATCAATCCTTCGTGATATTTATGAATGAGTTCCTTATCAATACGGGGATACTTGCTGTACATCCCTTCTATATAACCAAGCGATGTAAGCTTCACTAAATTTTTATACCCAATATCATTCTTTGCCAAAAGTATCTGGTGGTGACGGGGATCTTTTTCTTCCTTACTGAATGTTTTACGGTGCCTGTCGGTAGTAATGTAAAATTCGCAACCCACTACCGGTTTTATTTTTAATGAACCATCTGCATTTTTATGATTGTGCGCTTCTTTTACAAATTCAAAAACACCAAACATATTACCATGATCGCTTATTGCCAGTGCAGGCATTCCATCGGCAATGGCTTTTTTATACAGGTTTTTTATAGATGCAGCGCCATCCAGTAAAGAAAATTGTGTGTGTACGTGTAAGTGAGAAAATTTCATGTTTATGGCGAATATATTGATATCGAATATTGAATATTTTTTGGACCAGGTTCTGTTAACTTATTAAAGTGATCACTGTATTCGATAGTGACTTACAAATATCGTTTATAAAAATGGTAGAAGCCGAGTGTTTTTTCCACAATATGCAACTGGAGTTTTGTTACAAGTGAATGTTGAATTGTCAATGGCGTATGGTCAGTAATTCACCATTCACTACAATATACCAACTGGTGGGTATTTCACCCGGCAGGCTTAAGATTACTTTTATGCAAAACATTTATATCATGAAAAAGTTTTTAACAGCAATAGTGTTTATTCTCTTTTGTTCATTGGGTTTTGCGCAAACAACTTCTGGTAAAATATCGGTGGTTGTACAATCGGGCAAATTCACCATTAATAAAGCTGTTGTAACAAATGGCTGGAAAAAAGATGTAGTGAGTGTAGCAATTAATGCAGAAGCCCGGCGAAGGGCAGGCTTTAATACTACCCACACTTATGATAATCTCGGTATCGTACTTTTTGAACGGAATGAAGATAAGTTGCCTTCTGGTATCATATCAGAAGTGCAGTTTTTCACCGCCTCCATTGATACCAATTCAGTAACCCCAAAAGGATATTTTACAGGCAAAATGCAAATAGAGGAGTTGAAGATATCCAGCAACCTTTCCTGGCAGGATATAAAGGACAAGTTGAAGGACTATAAGCAAACCGATAGTTATATGGAACACAACTACCGCCTTGCTTACAAAGGGCTGTATATCTATTTCCAATTTGATGACGATGAAACTACACTGAAAAAGATAAGTATTGGGAAGGACACGAGATCTTAGTCGTGAGACGTGAGTCGTCAGTCGTGAGTAGAGTATGCGAATATATAGCGTATTCGCCTCACAATTCACCCAATCACATCTGACGACTCACGATTCACGTCTCACGTTACCAACTCATTAACAAACAAGTCAGCATTTTGGCACAATTATTTTACTGTCAGTGCGTTAAGTGATTGCAATCAATAAAAAAGCTGCAAAAGCTTGCATTTCCCGGCAGGGAGGCGTACCTTTGCCGGGCATTAGATACAATTATTTCTTAATTAGTTTGTAGGACAAGGCTTAAAGACGAGAGTAGATAAACAGCGTAGTTAAAGAACAATCAGACGACCAAAGAACACAAGATTAAGTCGTACATACGCTTAAACCAAAAGTTTACGTATGAAAAGCTTATTTTTTGTTTCTGTTGCCGCCGGCATATTTTCAGGAACATCAATATCCGTTGCACAAACCGCTGTTAATTCAGTGAAGTTTACCGCAGCACCACAAAAAAAATCTGTACAATTTATTGAAGGCATCGAGATAAAACGCGATGCCCAGGCCGTTACAGCAGAAACTGATGTATGGGCCAACAAACCTGTTGCTAAACCTGTAACAGCTGCAAAACCTGCCTATAAAAAAACTTCAGTCAATAATAATTCCGGTTCGGCTTTTATAGAAACTTGTAATGCCCTTCAATTTAAATATGCCCAGTTGCTGGATGTGGATGTGGAGCTGATCTCCAATACCAAATTATATACCGCAATAGAAGATTGGTGGGCTACCCGTTACCGTTATGGGGGCACTACCAAAAAGGGAATTGACTGCAGCGCTTTTACAGGTGCATTAATAAGTGAAGCCTATTGTATAACACTTCCAAGAACTGCAAGAGATCAGTATGCAGCATGTGATAAAGTTAACAGGGAAAATTTAGTGGAGGGAGACCTGGTGTTCTTTAATACAAGAGGTGGCATAAGCCATGTGGGTGTTTATTTAGCTAATGGTTATTTTGTACACAGCAGTGTGCATGGCGGTGTAACCATCAACAATTTAGATGAAGATTATTACAACAGAAAATATATTGGTGGGGGAAGAGTAAGCCAGCAGACGCAGCAAGACCAGCAGTAAATTATTTGCTATGAAAATTAGAAGGGAGCCGGGAGGCTCCCTTTTTTATTGGGAAGAAAAATGTTCAATACTCAACTTACAATGCTCAATGTTCAATGAAAATACACCTGCATTTTATTGAACATTGAAAATTGAGCATTATAATATGGTTAAAAACCTGGTTAAATAACATTGTCAAATAAAGCTTCTCAAATAAAACTCTTCTTACTCAACCTTTCTCGCCTTTACATAAAAATTAGGATTCACCACAAAGGTCTTTTTATCATACCAGTCAGCAAGATGAAGTGTTTGCCATTCTGATGTTGGTTTTATCCATTGTTCGCTCTTGTCCTCCTTACCAAAAAATACTTTGAGTGGCAGGTTGAAACCAGCAACACAACTATCATAACGGAACGAAACTTTGTTGCCTTCAATTTTATATTGCAACACAGGAATCATTGTAGTGCGTAAATACTCGTCAAATACTTTACTGAAATCGATCTTGCTTTGTTTGCTGATATAGTCTTCAACTTGTTTGGTGGTAACGGTTTGATGATAGAATGTTTTATTCAATCCCCTTAATATCATCCTGAATTTTTCATCATCATTAATTACCTGTCGGATGCTGTGCAGCATGTTGCCGCTTTTAGGGTACATATCGCCGCTGCCTTCCTGGTTTACATTGTACGGGCCAATGATGGGAATGTCATTTCGTATGCCTTTTCTTGTGCCAATACAATAGGCATTGCCTGCTTCTTTACCATACCAGAAATCAGTGAACAAAGTTTCGCTGTAATTGGTAAAACCTTCATGTACCCACATATCAGCAATGTCTTTACTGGTAATATTATTGGCAAACCATTCGTGGCCACTTTCATGCACAATAATAAAATCCCATTTCAATCCCCAGCCGGTGCCGCTTAAGTCTCTTCCCAAATAACCATTTTGAAAACCGTTGCCATAGGCGGTTGCGCTCTGGTGTTCCATGCCTAAATGCGGGGCATCTACTAATTTATAGCCATCCGCATAAAAAGGATAGGGGCCAAACCAATGCTCAAATGCTTTCATCATTCTTGGTGCATCGGCAAAATGTACTTTGGCTTTTTCTACATTTTCTTCCAGCACCCAATAGTCCATATCTAAATCGCCTTTTTCTCCTTTAAAGATTTCATTGAAGTGCACATATTTACCAATGTAAGGAATGATGCAATAATTGTTGATGGGTTCTGTAACCGCCCAATCGTAAGTAGCAGTGCCATCACCATTATTTATTTTACCACGGTAGCGGCCATTGCCCACGCACATCAAACTATCCGGGCAAGTGATATGCATTTCGGCGCTATCAGGTTCATCGCTTTGATGATCTTTACATGGGTACCAAACGCTTGCACCTAAACCCTGGCAGGCGATACTCACCCACGGACTACCGTCTTTACTTTTTTTCCAGATCAATCCTCCATCCCATGGTGGACGACGGGCAATATGGGGTTTGCCGTGGTAGTAAATTCTAATTTTAAATTTCTTAGATATTTTTATGTCATTATCGTCATCAACGTCAAACCTGAAAAAATAAGCATTACCATCATTTTTTAAATCTATTTTAATAGGGGTGGCCGCATATTGTTTTTTATTCAAAGGGTTTGAGTTGATTGATGATTCGGAAACTTTGAAAGCACTATCTATTATCATTGGTTGTTGCAAGTCTATTTGAACTATTCCAGTGGCATGCATTTTCCCGAATGCTACACAGTCAAAAGGCAAAGGCATCTTAATAATTTTAATGTACATATCATTATACCCACTGATAGTACTGTCTGCAATATCAAACTTCACATGCAGATCATATTTCAACACATCCCACCAATCTCTTGATGCTCCATAAGTACCACGCAAAGTATCTGCATGCGTAAAAGGCTTAAGCGGTTTTAATGGTTGTGCTGATAAATGGATAATGGATAATTGGATAATGAATAATGCTGTAAAAACGGCAAGTGTCTTTTTTATGTGCAACATCTTTGAAAGGTTTATTTTTGAATGCCTAAATTTATGGCGAATATATTGAACTATGCCTTTAAAATATTTCCGCTCATCATTAAAATATTTACTGAAGAAGTGTGCTATCACAGGCATAAAAAATTATTCATTATCCATTATCTCATTATCCATTATTGCAGTCTCCTGCAATTCGCACCAGCATGCTGACAAAAAGATCTTCCACTACAACGAAAGCAGCGGCCTTGCTTCCCTCGATCCTGCATTTGCAAAAAACAAGCAGGTAATGTGGGCGGTGCACCAATTGTACAATACATTGGTGGAGATCAATAGTAATATGCAACTGGCGCCATCGCTGGCAAAACGGTGGACCATTTCTAACGATAACCTCACGTTTACTTTTTATTTACGGGATGATGTTTTTTTTACCGACGATGATTGTTTTGCAAAAGGTAAAGGCAGAAAACTCACTGCATATGATGTGCAATACAGTTTTGAAAGAATAGTGGATAAGAACACCGCCAGCCCGGGCGCATGGATATTTAATAACCGGGTTGATTCTGCAAATGGATTTAAAGCCATTAATGACACTACTTTTCAATTAAAATTGATCCGCCCCTTTCAATCTATACTTGGTATATTAAGCATGCAGTATTGTTCTGTTGTTCCGAAAGAAGCAGTGGAAAAATATAAAAATGATTTTCGCCGCCATCCTGTGGGCAGCGGACCATTTAGTTTTGTGGCCTGGGAAGAAGGGCAGGCCCTGGTGTTGAAAAAGAATGAACAGTATTTTGAAAAAGATACAGCAGGTAAATCATTGCCTTATATCGATGGCATTAAAGTTTCTTTTTACGACAGTAAGGCTACAGAATTTTTAGAATTTCAGCAAGACCGCCTGGATTTTATTGATGATATTGATCCTTCCTTCAAAGATGAAGTGCTAACGAAAACGGGCAACCTGAAAAAAGTTTGGGAAGGAAAGATAGAACTGCAAAAACAACCTTATCTCAATATAGAATATTTAGGCATTTTGGTAGATGAACAGAATGAGCTGGTGAAAAATTCTCCGTTGCGTTTACAAAAAATAAGGCAGGCGATCAACTATGGTTTCGACAGAAGGAAGATGATGCTGTACCTGCGCAACTCGATCGGTATACCAGCCGAAAGTGGTTTTGTTCCCTGCGGATTGCCTTCTTTTGATTCGGTTAAAGTAAAAGGCTATCAATACAATGTTGCCAAAGCAAAACAGTTGTTAGCCGAGGCCGGTTATGCCGATGGGAAAAATTTGCCTGCAATAAAATTACTCACCATTCCCATTTATGGTGATTTGGGAAGTTATATTGCCAATGAGTTACGGCAGATAGGAATTAATATTGAAGTGGAAGTTGTGCAGAAGAGTTTACTGTTAGAACAAACCTCTAAATCACAAGCCTTATTTTTTCGTGGCAGTTGGATCGCTGATTATCCCGATGCAGAAAATTACCTGAGTGTTTTCTACAGCAAAAATCCTGCGCCACCCAACTATACCCGCTATAAAAATCCTGCTTATGATGTGTTGTATGAAAAAGCTATCGCAGAAAAAAACGACAGCCTCCGTTATAAACTCTACCAGCAAATGGACCTGCTGATTGTTGCAGATGCACCGGTGGTGCCGCTTTGGTATGATATGGCCATTCATTTAGTGCATACCAATATTAAGGATTTTCCTGCTAATAGTTTGAATTTACTGGAGCTGCGAAGAGCGAGGAAGGAGTGAGCTGGAAAGTAACAGTATGCAAATAAAAATGTTCAATGCTCAACGCTCAATGTTCAAGTTTCAATGAAATACAAGAGTTTTTTATGGGTGCTTCTTTTTCCAATAGAATTTTCAAGTTATAATACTATGCATTTCTATTGCACATTGAGCGTTGAGCATTTGAATATTGAACATTTCTTTTGCTCAACCATTCCTAAAAGCCGTTTAATGACTCTTCTTCAACTTATTCTTAAACACCTTCTCAAACTTTTCCAGCTTCGGCCTTATCACAAACTGGCAGTATCCCTGGCTGGTATGGGTGTTATAATAATTTTGATGATAAGCTTCCGCAGGATAGAACACATCAAACTTTTCAAGCGTTGTTACAATGGGTCTGTCCCAGGCGCCACTTTTATCTAATTCCGCTTTGTATTTTTCTGCTTTTGCTTTTTGTTCTTCGTTGTGGTAAAAGATCACGCTGCGGTATTGCGGGCCCACATCTGCGCCCTGGCGGTTTAGCGTGGTAGGGTCGTGCACCTGCCAGAACACTTCTAATAATTCATCAAAGCTGATCTTTGAAGAATCATAAACAATGTTTAAACATTCAGCATGGCCGGTGGTTTTGCTGCATACTTCCTCGTAAGTAGGGTTAACTACGGTGCCACCGCTGTAGCCGCTGGTAACACTTACCACACCTTCTAATTCCTGGAAAACTGCTTCGGTACACCAGAAACACCCGGTGCCAAATGTTGCAGTGTCCAATTGAGCATTTGTCATTTTTTTATTCTCCTTTTTTATTTTAATTGTGGAATCTTTTTGTGCAAACGAATGAAACCCTGTAAAAATCATTGCCGTTAGTAATATCGATCGCAACATTGTTTTTGTTTCTTTAATATACGCAAAGTTATTTTAGTTAGTTTGCAAAACAATTGCTGTTTAACTAAGTTTAACAAATACCCAATTTAATTACATGGTCTTAATAATCAACCTGCGTTCTGCTACACCGCAACCGTACCTTCGTTATCTTTTGGCTTTCGGTTTATTATGGTATTTATTATCTTCATGCCAGCACAAAACTCAACCACCAATGGACTCTGTTACAACTTATGCTTTTCGCTTAAAACCTGGCCAGGACCTTAAGCAGGAGATTCAAAAACTGGTAAACGAAAAGCAAATTAAAGCAGGATGGATCAGTACCTGTGTCGGCAGCCTGACCAATTACAATATCCGTTTTGCCAACCAGCCTAATGGCAGCAGCGACAGTGGCCATTTTGAAATTGTAAGTCTAACGGGAACGGTTTCTACTAACGGTTCACATCTTCATATCAGCATCAGCGATAGCACAGGCAAAACCATTGGCGGGCATTTAATGGATGGTTGCAAAATTTATACCACTGCAGAAATTGTCATTTTGTCAAGCAATGAATTTATTTTTAAGAGGGAGAAAGATGGTACAACACCATGGGAAGAGTTGCAGGTGGAGGCTGCTAACAAAAAATAGATGAGGGAAGACTTTAAAATATTTTTACGGAATATCAGGCCAACCAATAAGGGGGTGTTTAGCATCATGATAATGTTGGTTATCATCCCTGCAATTGCAGATGTGATATTTTTCTTTTCAATTAAGAATAAAGAGCTGTTTTCTGTAACTTATTTTATGATAGTACACTGTCTGCAATATATTCCGTTGTTATTAGTGTATCTCGTTGTATTTTTTATTATCTCATACTGGTTCAAAAAAATATTTCACAAAAAGTGGTAACAGTGATGGTTGTTTCTGCAAGGTTAAAGTCGATATCATTCGTTTTAATGCTCGTGGTGGTAATACAGTTGCACAGGTTTACACAAACAGTATCCATGGGCGAAAACCTTTCTCCTTTGCCTTGTTCTCAGTTGGGGCAACTGTTTCAATCAACTTGCCGATTTGTAAGTGGGTATATTTACAACGGTGGCCGTCATAATTTTTTGTTTTAATTTTTGTTAAATGCAGCGGTTATTTAGCTAAATGTATCATCTTTAACAACTACAACTTATTTTTACATAAATTTACGGAAGCAAATAAACGACATGAAAAAATTACTATTCCTCCTGGTGGCATTTTCAATTTCTGCCGGCGTAATGGCACAGGATAAAGAAAACCGTAAAAAAGCAAAGAAAGAAGAAAAACGTAAAAGAATTGATGCTTTGATAAAGCAGGAAGAGGAGGGCGTGATTGCTTATAAAAAACAAACGGTTTACGGGTTAAAGCTGCTCAACGATGGCTACGGAGTTTTTTTTGAAATGGGCAGGGCAAAATCCATCAGGAAAACAATGCTGTACCAATTTGAAATTGCTGAACGAAAGCACAATAAAGAAGATAAAACGACCAACCCGTATTCTTTATCATTCCCTTTTATTTATGGTAAATTAAATTTTTTCTATCCTGTAAAATTAGGGGCACAAATGCAGTACTTGCTGGGCAATAAAAGTAATAAGAATGGTGTAAGCATATCAGCTAATTTAGGCGGTGGCCTTGCACTCGGCTTATTAAGGCCGTACGAAATAGAAGTAGATAAAAACGGTACCAGAACTTATGTAAAGTATGATTCTCCCGATAGTTTGCTTTTTATCAATGCTTATGATCCTGCTTCTGGTGCTGCAGGCCCGGGCCTGGGTACTGGCTGGAAGGACCTTAAAATAACCCCGGGTATCTATATAAAGCCGGCAGTAAGGTTCGATTACGGAAAATTAAATGAACTGGTAAGTGCTATTGAAGTGGGAGTGAATGCAGAGTTCTATTCCAAAAAAATTCCGCAGATGTTGTACCTCAAGCAAAAGCAGTTTTTCTTTTCAGCCTACTTTGCCATCATGTTTGGAAAGCGGAAATAAAAGAAGCCCCCTCCGCCCCCTGAAGGGGGAACTTTAGCGGAGATTTAAGCGATTCATTTACAGTTATGAACTGTTTATGCTTTAGCCAGCAAGGGATATTTACTACCTCACAGTACAGCACTATTTTAATGCTTTACTTCTTACCTTTGCATTTCATTACTATATTTTTCAAGATCGATGGATTGGCAAACTCCGCAAAGGGTTACGTAAATCTGAAATCCGAAATCATAAATCTGCAATCGAATGACTGAATTACCTGTAATAGATGGAACAGTAGAACAGAAACCCACCAAGCCCAACTGGCTGAGGGTTAAATTGCCTATTGGCGAAGAATACAAGCATGTGCGCAATTTAGTGGACAAACATAAGCTGCATACCATTTGCGAGAGTGGTAACTGCCCCAATATGGGCGAATGCTGGGGCGAAGGAACTGCCACCTTTATGATACTCGGTAATATCTGCACCCGCAGTTGCGGTTTTTGTAATGTAGCTACCGGCAGGCCTTTGGAAGTAGATTGGGATGAACCTCAACGTGTGGCGGAAGCCATCAACCTGATGAAAGTGAAACATGCTGTTATTACTTCGGTTGACAGGGATGAACTGAAAGATGGCGGCAGCATTATCTGGTACAACACCATTAAAGCAGTAAAAGCATTAAACCCCGAAACCACTTTAGAAACCCTGATTCCCGATTTTAAAGCGGAGAAAGAAAATATTCAACGCATTATTGATGCTGCACCCGAAGTGGTGAGTCATAATATTGAAACTACAGAACGCCTTACAAAGCAGGTACGCATTCAAGCCAAATACTGGCAGAGTATGGAAACCCTGAAAATACTTAAAGAAGGCGGCATGCGCACTAAAAGCGGGATCATGCTGGGGCTGGGCGAGGGGAAAGAAGAAGTGATACAAACCTTAAAAGACCTGTATGCCAGCAATGTTGATGTGGTAACCATTGGTCAGTATCTTCAACCTACAAAAAAACATTTACCTGTGGCCCGTTTTGTGCATCCTGATGAATTTGCTGAATTTAGGGAAATAGGTTACAACTTAGGATTTGATTATGTAGAAAGCGGCCCGTTGGTTCGTTCTTCTTACCACAGTGAAAAACATGTGATAAAAGGATGGGGGAGGAATAAATGGGAAGGAGAAAAAATGAATAATTGATAATGGGATAATGGATAATTGAGCAGTACATGAAATGAAAACTATTTCGACTTAGAAACATTATTCATTATCAATTAAAAAATTATAAATTACATTGCGCTAAAGCAAGATTTATCAATGAAAGCTTTAAGTGCCTTTATAAAAAAATGAAATGTCTGTAATAAAACATCCATTACTTTTTGTTGGCTCCAAAGGAGAAAAAAGTTTGTATACGCTATTTGATAGTGGCGCAAATTTATCTTGTATAAACCCTGAGCATGTTAAAGGTTTAGAAACGCCAACTTCGTTAGGCAGGGTAAGATCAATTTCCACTGCTGCTGAAGGACATTATATTGAAGTAAAAGAAGCCATTCGCATTGATTTTTATTTGCACGATGTTTTGTTGAGTGATGAATTTTTATTGGTGCCGGGATTAAGTGAAGAAGCCATCATTGGTGCTGCTACTATGCAAAAGTGGCGTATTAAATTAAATTTTGAACATGATACGGTTGAAGTAGACCCTAAAGTTGCTAAAATGCAATTGAAATAATGAATAATAAAACAATGAATAATTGATAGTGAGATAATGTATAATTGAGCAGTACATGAAATGAAAACTATTTCGAATTAAAAACATTATTCATTATCCATTAAACAATTATCAATTACCTCCCCAGCCATTCTTTAAAACCATTCACCCTTTCACGGCTCACTACAGTTTCTGCAGTTGTTGCAGGACAAATCTCTAATTTCAATCTTCCACCCAACCAGGTATGTACTTTTTTTACTGCCTCGATATTGACTAATAAATGACGATTGATGCGGTAGAAATTATCCGGTTGCAATTGTTCTTCCAGTTGCGAAAGATTGCTTTCCAGTAAAAATTTGTTGCCGTTAAAATCAACCGCATAACAAAGTTTGCCGTCTGCAAAACAATAGGCTGTACTTTCAGTTTTAAGATAACTCAATTGCTGTCCTCTTTTTATCAGCAAACGTTCTTTATATTTTACGGCATTCATATCCTGCACCAGCTTTAATATCTTATACGAAAAATCAGTTTGTGTTTTGGGATATAATTGCTTGTATTTATCTAAAGAGCGGTGCAGTTCATTTTCATCAATAGGTTTTAGTAAATAATCAATGCTGTTTACTTTAAAAGCTTTTAATGTGTATTGATCAAATGCAGTGGTAAAGATGACAGGCGTGGTTACTTTTACTTTTTCAAAAATGTCAAAACTTAATCCATCCGCAAGCTGAATGTCCATAAAGATCAGGTCGGGGTTTTGTGCAGTGGATAAATAATGCACGCTTGATTCTATGCTGTCCGCTTTGTGGATGATCTCAATTTCATCGCTGTAGTTCAATAATAATTTAGCCAGCCGGTTGGCCGCAGGTATTTCATCTTCAATAATTACAACTTTCATATTAATTATCGATCAGTGGTATTGAAACAGTAAAGTTGGTTCCATTTTCGGTAACTTTCACAGGTGCATCGCTCAGCATCTTATAACGGTTACGGATATTCTCTAACCCAATTCCGGTAGATTCATTCACCTGGTTCTTTATTTGCAGGTTGTTGCTGATGACCAGGCTGCCGTTCTCTGTAAAAACATCTATATGCAATGGCTTGTCGGCCGATACAATATTGTGCTTGATGGCATTCTCCATTAATATCTGTAAGGATAACGGCACCACTCTCTTTTGCAGTTTTTCAACCGGTATATTGATTTTCACGTTAAGGTTTTTATCAAACCTTGTTTTTAATAAAAAAGTATAGGCGTTCAATACATCCAGTTCATCTTTTAATGAAATGCTTTTTTCATCCTTTACCTCCAGTATGTGCCGGTACACCTTTGATAGTTGCTGCACAAAATCAACTGCATGTTTGGGATTTTCCGGAATTAAAGAACTGAGTGTATTTAAATTGTTGAATAAAAAATGCGGATTTACCTGTGTACGTAAAGCATTCAGTTGTGCAGAAAGGTTTTCCCTTTTCAATTTTTCTGTTTCTTCCACTGAGTCCCGCAACTGGTGCATGAAATAAGTGCTTTCATAAATAGCAATGATCATGATGGTGCAAAAAATGGCAGCTGAGTTGGAATGTATCAGCATATCAACTTCTGAAAGCGATACACCTTCCTGGTTAAAGATTTTTTTAGTGAACTGGCCAAGTATAGTGTTGGAGGTTACAGTGAAAATGAACATCAGTACCGACTGAAAAAAGATACGCTTTCTTACTTCTGCAAACTGGGGATATCTCTTGCGGCTGAAGATCATGATATACCTGTTGCCAAACCAAATGATTGCAGTGATCGTTAATGTGGCACAATATTTTTCCCATGTTAAATAAGGCGGCCGTGCAAAACTGCAATTCATAAAAACAATTGGGATAATAAAACTTAACAACGGAATGCCGATAGCCATCAGCAATCCGTCGTTAAATCCTATCCTGCAATTGGTAGTTCGCATATCAATATTGTTTATTTAACAAAAATAATACTGTCAGCCTGAGCTTGTCGAAGGCGGGCTAGAACAAGTGCAGCTTCTTTTTGCAGCAGACCGGCTTCGACAAGCTCAGCCTGACACTCCTTTAAGTAAACGACATTGATTCGCATATGGTAAAGTTAATCAAATCAAAAGGTGATTTGATAATTTATGTTGGGAAAAAATCCTATCTGGTTGATCTGGCTTACAACACCCGTTTTTGGGTTCAATGTACTAATGTAAATATTGTTTCTGCCGGTAAGGTTTTGCAGGTCCACATACCATTTTTGTGTAACCTTTTTCAGGTTGCGCACATAAGAGAATTTCAGGTCCCAGCGCAAATAGGTATCATGTTGCTGGCTGTACGCTTCATTCTCTTTATAAATCACATAACCTGCGTTTTGCGATGCTGCAATATCAAATGGTGTGTATCGCTGGCCGCCTGTAACAGTTAATTTACTGTCGATACCAAAATTGGTTTTACTGTTGAGTTTAAATTCTTTTCCACCCAATGCATTAATCACAAAGTTGCTGTTGAAGGCTGTATTGCGCCATACATTATCACTGCCTTTGTACTGCGATTGAAAAACAGATGTGGTAAACAACCAGTAAAAACCTTCATGTAAAAAATGTTCCAATGTTAATTCAATACCATAATTATAACCTTTACCATTATTTACCAGGTTGGTTTTATCAGGAAAACCAAAATCGGCACCGGAGTTTAACATGCTGAAACTGCTGGCGGTTCTTTCCACGGCGGCATTGTAAATATACTGGCCATACACTTCGGATTTTAAGCGGAACTGTTTTGAAAAATTGATATCGTAACCAATAACACCATGCACACTTTTTGCAAAATCCAAATCTCTATTGGTGAATTCAGTTTGCCCAAGATTATTTTTGGATTGATAGAAATAGACTTCCAATGGTTGAGTTTGACTATGCAGACCGGCACCAAACGACACAGATTGATTGGGTTTGAATTGATATTTTATATTCCATCTTGGCTCAATGCTTTGTGTATTATTAAAAGTAAATTGCTGGTAATACACACCAAGATTGGTAGATAGTTTATCAGAAAAACGATGCCCGAAATTGATGAATGTTTTCAATAAAGTGGCAGTTTCATTACTGTTTACCAATGTTATTAAAACGGAATCGCCGTCTTTGATATAATCCTGCCGTAGTTTTAATTGATTGATATCTGCTGAAACACCTGCTGTTAATTGATTACGTGAACTGAATTTTTTATTGAATGTATAACCTGCGGTGTATTTTATCTGCTCATTCTTTTTGTAATAAGCCAATGTGTTTGGTTTGATTGCATCCACAATGTCTTCCGAATATTTTGATGAAAGACCCGATACAGCAAGAATTGCTTTGCCCGATGTGGTAGCATTAAAAAAGTAAGTGTTGGATAAACCGATGACACCTGTTAATGATTTAAAATTTCTGTCTCTTATACTGCCATCATTGGAAGAATATAAATTATCCTTTCCCTGGCTCTCGGGTAAAAAATGAATATGGCTTTCTCCGCCCAAACCAAATAAACTGAAGGTGCCTGCTTTTTTTGTGGGCAGGTTGATCTTAAAAGTTCCATCCTGGTAATAAGGTGTTGCAGAGCCGGTGCCAAAATTAAGACCAAGGTCTTGCAAAGTTGCTACCATTGAATAACGGTAGTCCACTAAATAAGAAGCTTTTGTTTTTTTATTGATGGGGCCTTCGGCACCAAATTCAAAACCATTAAAACCCATTTGCCCGAGAAACTCATTTTTTTCGTTATTACCGTTGCGCATCTTCAAATCAAAAACACCGGCCAATGCATTACCATATTGAGAGGGGAAGGCGCTGGTTAAGAAATCAGAATTCTTTAGTGTGTTAATGTTTAACATACTTACCGGGCCACCTGTAGAACCGAGCGTACTGAAATGATTAGGATTGGGGATATCAATACCATCCATACGCCAAAGCACACCCGAAGGAGAGTTACCGCGGATGATGATATCGTTTCTGCCATCATTGGTACCGCTTACACCTGCAAAGTTTTGTGCCATGCGGCTGGGGTCGCTGCGTGTGCCGGCGTAACGAAAAGCTTCATCAGTACTTAACTGCCTGGCACTAACAATGGCGGCTTCATTCAATGCCTTAAATTTCGACTTGCCGGAAATTATTTTTACTTCATCTAATTTTTTTACTTTTTCTTTTAAACGAATTTCCAGCACCACTTCTTTGGATGAAGTCACTTCCACATTGAGCACTAACGCTTCCTCGTAACCCACGGCGCTTACTTTTATATTTTGCCTGCCAACAGGAACATTGGTTAATTTAAAATTTCCTTTTTCATCGGTGATGGCATTCAAATGCAATACTGCATTATCTACAGACACAGTTATGTTTTGCAGTACATTACCCGATTGATCATCCAGCACCACACCTTTTATTGTTTGTGTGAAAATATTGTGCTGTGCTTTGGTTATGGCAAATGAAAATAACAGGAGGGCTATAATACTAACCTTCTTCATAAGTAGTGTTTTTTATAAATTAGTTTGAAGTATAGCTGTTAAATATCTCAACGGCTTCCTGCAGTTTGGCAATATCTCCGTTAATGGTTTTTGCTTTTTCCACTGCGGCTGTACAAGTTGCCAGGTCGGTACTGATGAATGCTTCTACAGTTTTTTTATTGATGAGTTTTAGTTTTTTATCAGCGTAAATAAAATAGTCGCCGATCTTTCCTTCGGTACCATTATTAAAAATGGCTTCGGTTCCGTTATATGAAGCTTTGCTGCTTGCATTGCTTGCCTTCTGTACAAAACAAAGTTTGCCGGTGCAGATGGTCTTAAAAAAATCGCCATTGATGCAGATGAAATTGGCAGCATCCGTTTTAACGGCGTTGATATCGCTGCCTTCATACACTTTTTTATTGCTGCCATTCTCATCAGTAAAGGTTATGGAAGCCGATTTTTTAATGTTGTCTTTTATATAACCTGGTTGTGTGGTGCCGTTAGCTAAAGTGATAGTAGCTTTAGTGTAGCCTTCTGGTGCTGTGGTTTGCGCATTTACTGCTGCAAAAGAAAAGCTTAGGGCAACTGCAAGAAAGGTTGTTTTAAGTTTCATGACTTTAAATTTTAATTGTTTAAGAAGTTGGTTAAGTGGTATTTTTATAGTGCAAGTGTACAATGACTTATGGTGTACTTACATCAAAAAGGAGTGAACCGGAGAAAAAATGGAGTGAGTTGAGATGGTGAACCATAATGAAACAACATAGTCGCATAGGACACAACAGAAAATGCATCAATAACCATGTGACCTGTCTTCCTATATGGTCAAACTAATATTTTATCAAATGAAAATGATTCGCTGTATTATTTTTTTGGGACTGTATTTTTTTGCTTGTGGCAGTATTGCATCTGCGCAACAAAAATGGATAAATGTTGATAGTGCATTTCAGCCATTGCCAGCAAATTTTCATGTGTACAAATGCACAGATAGTTTGAATGGCAAACCATTCATTGCTTATTATGCCGAAGCAAAGTTGAAAGACAAACATTTAAATTTTACGGCAGATACAGTAAAAGACAGAAGAATAACACCATTAAAATTTTATGAAAGAGATAAGCAGCCTTTGCTGGTAGTGAATTGCGCTTTTTTCAGTTATGAAACTAACCGTAGTTTGAACGTGGTCATTAAGGATAACAAGATGTTAGCGTTTAATACGCATACCATTCCAATGAAAGGGAAAGACACTTTCCGGTACAAACATCCTTTGGGAAGTGCTATTGGAATTTCTAAAAAAAGAAAAGCTGATGTGGCATGGTTGTATGCTGATTCAACTATGAAAGGCCCTGTTGCTTTTGAAAGAAAGCCTGAGTTGATAACAGACTCCTTTACCAGAATATCTAAGTATTCATTTGTGCCCGAACTATTTCATTTACCGAAGTTAGAAAAAAGGCGTGGCATCAATGCAAAATGGAAGATGCAAACTGCTGTTGGTGGCGGCCCGGTATTGCTGCAAAATGGCGAAATAAAAATCACTAATAACGAAGAACTCAAATTCACCGGCAAGGCCATCGAAGATAAACATCCCCGAACCTGCATGGGCTATACCAGCGATGGCCGTTTAATCGTGATGGTGATACAGGGTAGATTTCCCGGTATTGCAGAAGGCGCCACACTTACGCAGGAAGCACAATTACTAAAAGACCTTGGTTGTGTGGAAGCATTGAACCTGGATGGGGGCGGTAGCAGTTGTATGATTGTCAACGGGAAAGAGACCATCAAACCGAGTGAAAAAGGAGAGGAGCGACCCGTGCCGGCAGTCTTTATAATTAAATAGAATGTGAATAAAATTGGCAATCCCCGGCCGTTATGGCACGGTTTTTTCTTGATGAGAGGTAACTAAAAACACCTTTCTATGAAAAAGAATGTCTTTCTACTCTTAAGTTCAGCCGCAATTATTGCATTAGTAAGTATTGTTTCCTGTTCTAAGGATAACAGTGATAGTTCTGGCGGTACTTCTACTTTACAGGTTCGCTTAACTGATGGCCCCACCTATCTTGATGAAGTAAACGTGGACATTAAAGAAGTGAATGTAAAATTCAATGACGATACCAGCAGTACCAGTGGTTGGGTTTCTATGGCAACACATGCCGGAGTGTATAATTTATTAGGTTTGCAAAATGGTGTGGATACACTTTTGGCTACGCAAACTTTTCCTTCAAACACAGTAAAAGAAATTCGTTTTGTACTTGGTGCCAATAACAGCATTAAAGATACTTTCGGTGTAGTGTATCCTTTAACTATACCCAGCGGTTCCGAATCAGGTTTAAAAATTAAAGTAAGTAAGCCATTAACTGATTCATTAGTAAGCCTGGTAGTTGATTTTGATGCAGCACTTTCAATCTTCAAAACGGGCAATGGCACTTATATGCTGAAACCGGTATTGAAAATAAAATAATTGCGTATAAAAATTTGTTTGCCTTTAATAAAAAAGCATCCCCCAACTGGCGGATGCTTTTTTTATTAAACATTTTGAAAAACAAAAAGAGTCGAAACTAATTAGACTCTTCGTAAGCCCCTTCAGGGGTTTGGGGTTGTGTATTTACTTCTCCCATGCCAGCGCACTTGCCCCCAATATTGCCGCATCCGATTCTTTTAAATGACTTACTAATATCTTCACTTTATTCTGGAATACCTGTATCAGGTTTTCTTCCATATGTTTTTTGGTGGGTTTTAAAATAAGGTCACCCGCTTTGGTTAAGCCACCAAATAATACAATGGCTTCGGGACTGCTGAACATGATGGCATTGGCTAAAGAAAGGCCCAGTATCTTACCAGTAAATTCAAAAACTTCCAGCGCAACTTTATCACCCAGTATAGCGGCCTCATACACGGCTTTGGAATCCAGCTCCTCTACCGGAACATCCCTTAACAAACTGGGCTCCTTAGTTTTTTCCAGCATCTCTAGTGTAGTTAAGCGTACACCCGTTGCCGATGCATAAGCTTCTAACGGTCCTTTTTTGCCGGTGCCTTTGTGATAACGGCCATCAGGAATTACAATAGTGTGGCCCAGTTCTCCTGCAAATCCATCGTGCCCATAGATCAGTTGCCCGTTGGCAACAATACCACTGCCCACACCTGTGCCTAAGGTGATCATGATAAAATCCTTCATGCCCTTTGCAGCGCCATACATCATTTCGCCAATGGCAGCGGCATTGGCATCGTTGGTTAATGTAACCGGCAATTTAAATTTTGCTTCCAGCAATTCCGCCAATGGTATGATACCTTTCCAGGGAAGGTTAGGGGCATATTCAATAGTGCCGGTATAAAAATTTCCATTGGGTGCGCCTATGCCAATTCCTTTTATACGTCCCCTTCCTCCGGAGCGTTCAATCAATTCCGAAAGGGCTTCATATAAGTCATCAATAAAACTTTCAACTGTTGCATGTTTTTTAGTGGAGATCTCGCTGCTGAATAATACATTTCCATCACGGTCCACAATACCAAACTTGGTGCCTGTGCCGCCAACATCAATGCCAATTACCAATTGTTCCAAAGCTGTAGCCATATAGTGGATTTAAAAGTCAGTCCCGGACGTTCCGGGACTGATAAAGTTATGAATTAATCAATGATTTTTATTTTTTCGGAATTCTGGAATCAAAGCTTAGTGACTACCACCAACTTTTTCATCAAAGTCCAAACCTTGTTTATGTAGAACGCCTTTCAATTTAAATGCTAACCATACAAGAAACAGGAAGCCTGCAGCAGCTAATAAATAAGAGTTGTGAAAACCTACAGATTTAATATCGCCTATTGCGCCTTGTAATGGAGGTATAATAGCTCCTCCAAGGATCATCATAATAAGGAAGGCTGATCCCTGTGAAGTATATTTTCCCAATCCACCAACGCCTAAAGAAAATATGCAAGGCCACATAACAGAACAGAATAAACCGCCAGCCATAAACGCATAAACAGAAACTATACCTGTGGTTAAAACGCCTGTTATCATTGCAATAGCGGCCATAAGGGCAACTGTGACTAAAGTTTTTACCGGCTTTTCCTGCCCAAAATAAAATGCCGCAACAGCAATTGCAATACATATTGCATAATAATAAAGATCGCTAACGTCACTACCGTTTAAACTATTTACAAACAAAACCAAAGCAAAAGCCATAAATGGTACAATTGCCATCATTATCTTTTTTGCTCGTTGAGACAGATTGAAAACGCTGATAGCGCCAGTCCATCTGCCAATCATTAAACTTCCCCAGTATAATGAAATGTATTTTGATATTTTACTTTCGTCTAACCCCTCAATTGTCAGATATCCGGGAGTTTTAAGCAGTGCTCCAAAATTATTATCAATGGTTACTTCCACACCTACATAAACAAAGATGCCGATCATACCATAAATTAATTGTTCATACTTCATTGCTCCCCATCCGTCGCCTAATTTAGTTGCCTTTGAATTTGAATAAAATAAAATGCCCACTACCATAATTAAAATAGCGAGCAGTAAAGGTGTTTTTTGAATATCTGTTAATTGACCTATAATAATAACAGCAATAATTGCAGCAGTCATTAGAGATAAAGAAGCGGCAGCTTTATTTGCCTTTTCAAATTTTTCAGTGTTTTTACCATCCGGTAATTTTGAAATTGCAAAGAATATAGCAACCGCAGCAAAAACCCCTGCTACAATCAGGTATAAAGTATTAATGTTAGTTACCGTAACTACAACGTCTTTTGCTCCTACCTTTCCAAACAGAAAAAAACTGACAATAATGGGTCCCAGGGTTGTGCCTAACGAGTTTACACTTCCGCCTAAATTTAAACGGTGAGAACCCGTTGACGGGTCTCCTAAAGAAATTGCAAATGGCTGTGCTGCTGTTTGCTGTAAAGAAAATCCTAAAGCAACAACAAAGAAAGAAGCCAGAATGGCTGGAAACGATCCTGCATTTGCAGAAGGAATGATTAGTAATGCACCTACCACTGAAATCAATAAGCCATAAATGATGCCTTTCTTGTAACCAATTTTATTTAAGATATCGGTTCCAGATACGTTAGATGCTATAAATAATATTAATGAGCCAATGAAATAGGCTCCGTAAAAAGCTGAGCCTATAAGCTGAGACTGGAATTGGTTTAAACTAAAATGGGTTTTACAAAATGGAATGAAAATACTGTTTGAAGCCGCAATAAATCCCCAAAAGAAAAATACTATAACCAAATTGGTTAAAGCACCATAGTTTGTAGGAAGCAAAGCAGTCTTTTCAGAATTACTAATCAAATCTTTTTGTTCGGTTGGCATAATCGTTAGGTTTTAAGTGGATGAAAATAGAATAATTTAATGACGGAGAAAAATTTTCGTCATGTAATAAGTACACGCTTTGCAATTTGTGTAATGTATCTGGATAAATTATTCGTATTCAAATAGTAGATTATTATTTTTATAATTTGGATAAATCAATCAAAAGTTCCTAAATTGTAATAAGAATACTTAATTGCTAATGATGGAAATACTTCACGTAACAGCAGAATGTTACCCTTACGCTAAAGCCGGTGGACTTGCTGATGTAGCCGGTGCCTTACCAAAATATCAAAACGACCTGGGCCATATTGCTAAAGTGGTGATGCCTATGCACCGCACCAAGTTTTTACTGGATAATGAGTGGGATACGGTGCACAAAGGCTCTTTTACCATGGGGCAATACTATTTTGACTACACTATTATTAAGGAGCGTACAAATAAACTGGGCTTTGACTTGTATTGCGTGGATATTTTTGGCGTGTTTAACAGGGAAAAAGTTTACGGTTATGATGACGATACAGAAAGATACACCGCTTTTCAGATTGCTGTGGTGGATTGGATCAGCAGGTGGCAGCATCACCCTGGCGTAGTGCATGTACACGATCATCATACGGGCCTTATCCCTTTTATGATGCAAAACTGTTATGCCTACCGGCATTTGGCATCCATACCTACAGTGCTTACCATTCACAATGCGCAATACCAGGGCTGGATGGGTTGGGACAAATACAGTTATTTACCGGCTTATGACAGTTTTCAATGGGGCAAACTGGATTGGAATAATATGATCAACCCGCTGGCATCAGGAATAAAATGTGCATTGAAGGTTACCACGGTTAGTCCCAGCTATATGGACGAGTTAAAATACAATGCCAATGGTTTGGAAAGTTTATTTGAATTTGAGAAGGGAAAATGCACAGGCATCCTGAACGGAATTGATAATGCTGTCTGGAATGCTGAAACTGATACTTACATCTTAGATAATTATTCTGTAAAAGATGTGGAGGCCGGAAAAAAGTTGAACAAGAAAAAACTATGTAATGATTTTGGGTTGGACATTGAAAAGCCCTTATTTATTTTTATAGGAAGACTGGTGGGAGAAAAAGCGGCTGAACTTTTACCACAAGCCATTAATGATTCGGTGTACCATATCAATGGAAGAATGAATTTTCTGATCCTGGGAAGTGGCGAACCTGCGGTGGAATATCAATTAGAAATAATGCGCAGCAGCTTAGTGGGTTTTTATAATTCCCAGATTGGATATAATGAAAAGCTGGCGCATCAAATGTATGCCGGCGCAGATTTTTTACTAATGCCCAGCAGGGTGGAACCATGCGGCCTTAACCAGATGTATGCACTGCGTTATGGCACCATGCCGGTAGTAAGAAGTACCGGTGGTTTAAAAGACACGGTGATTGATATTGGTGACCCCGGTGGCTTTGGGATACGATTTGACCAGGCCAGTGTGGGAGATATTACCTATTCTATTTACCGGGCCACAGAATTATACACTGATAAGAAAAAATTAACAGCATTACGAAAAAAAATGATGCAGATAGATAATGGCTGGGAAGTAAGTGCAGGACGGTATATTGAACTATATGAATCAATTTTATAAAATAAAAAATTGTTCAATGATTAATAAATAATTGATGAATGAATAATGTTAATTCCTTAATTTCATTATCAATAATTCAATTGTATGAACAATAGTATTTTAGCAGAAGGATGTTTAATTCACTGAATAACGATTGCATTGAATTGATAAAGATGTTAACTGCAAGTGTTAAGACATCAAAATCAAGGTAGCTGTATTTCATTATTCATTATTCTTTATTTCATTATTAATTAATTTATACTTATGGACGCAAAATCTGTAGTAGCGGTGATACTTGGCGGTGGCGCAGGTTCCCGGCTTTACCCCCTTACATCTACACGCAGTAAACCAGCAGTACCCATTGCAGGTAAATATCGTTTGGTAGATATTCCCATTTCCAATTGTATCAATTCAAGCATCAACAGGATGTTTGTGTTAACACAGTACAATTCTGCTTCGCTGAATAAGCATATCAAAAACACGTACCAGTTCAGCGCCTTTAGTAAAGGCTTTGTTGATATACTGGCTGCAGAACAAACACC